>Ga0256404_1006335_pt1 | contig 19721 bp, 12 predicted proteins | sample RumenRJG_01DNA_FD_185990 | JGI IMG/M metagenome (GOLD analysis project Ga0256404, IMG submission 185990) | Bovine rumen microbial communities from Lethbridge, Alberta, Canada - RJG_01 | ecosystem: Host-associated > Mammals > Digestive system > Stomach > Rumen | place: Canada: Alberta | collected...
TTCGTCAGAAGACCGAACCTCTTTAAGCGCCCGTTGAAACACATCTGAAAACTTGCTTTCCTTAATCGGCTTCACAAGATAATGAAAAGCATTTACATCAAAAGCTTCTTCCATATACTCTCTGTAAGCTGTAACGAATATGATGATGCTGCGCTTCCCCAGATCTTCATGTTCCCTGCATATACTTTTTACGGAATCTTCCTGCCTTTCACGGATATGCTTCGCGAGCTCTATTCCAGATACATCTCCCATTTCGATATCAAGAAAATAAATATTGAAAAAATCTTCGCAGGAAATCAGGTCCTCACTTCCCTTAAAGAAACTGATTTTCACATCTGCATATTGTTTCCTTATCAGATCAGCTAATTGGTTTCTGACATTTATGTCGTCATCGCATACAGCTATATTCATTTCCGAATTCCTTTCGTTCCTTTTATCATTGAATGATCTACTATTATATAGCCATAATGTATTCTGCTTTTCATTATAATGTTGTGAACGACGAGATTTTTGCAGTGAAATATCTAGTTATACGATTCAAAAAAGGGATCTTACCCCAACAAAGTTTATGATTGAAGGGAATCGGTACAATCCGGTTCCCTTTTTTTATAACTCAGAGCAAGTTTATAAGACCTGATCTTGCATCCAGAATGACAACTTTGAAAAACTTCATCTAAGCCTGAATTATTCACGGAGGCATAAGTTCACCAAATTTTGCCTCTGTGGATAAGTTTTAAGACAGCTCTGAAAAAAACATAGTTTATCCACCGAAAAAAGGGCGCAAAAATCCCGTTTCTGCTGGAATGAGATTATCTGAGCTGTCAAAGTACCACTAAGTTGCTATTCCAACTCAACTTGAAGCTGCCGGATGTTTGAAAGAGTTTCAGTAAATTCTTCCTGATATGGGCAACTGCTACAGAGTTTGAATACCATATATCTTGCTGATCGAACTACTTTTGCGGCAATTTTAATCAGCTTCATACGAATTGTATCTGCCTGAAGTTTTCTGAACTTCGTCGGGAGTACAAGTCGTTTGAACCAATTGAATAAGTTGTATGCCAGTGCATGAATCTGGAGACGGTTTGCATTTACGAGCTTTGATGAACTGCTGACAGCGGCAAAATCAAAACCGTTTTTACTTTCTTTTATGAAGTTCTCCATGGTTCCACGTTTGCAATAAAAACGGATCACATCTGAAGGTTCAGAGTCCATGTTGGTGACTATAAATGTATAAAGAAACACCATCTGATTTGCAGGTTTTTCCGCCTTGCAGACAACACGTCTTGCATAAGGCCATTTAGCAGCCTTATACATAAACTCACCGTAAGCCACTGCATATGACAAGACATCCTTCTTTACCTTGTCGGCAAGGTCATCCTCGATGTCCTTTGCGCTACGGATAAGTACAGGGTTTTCCTTCAGTCGTATGGCGTAGGAAATCCCATTTGACTCACACTGCTCATAAAGGTCAGGTGTGGCAAAGCCACTGTCTCCACGTAAGAACAGTTTTGTATTTGGACAGTCTTCCCATAGTTCGTTTAGAATTGGCTGGAGAAAATCAACAACACCGGTGCAGGAGTAATCCGTACCATCACGAAGCTGGATCTTCAGAAGGTCGCCGGTCAGACCATCATAGCAGACTAATGGATGGTATCCGTAGCTCTGATAATGGTAGTTAAAACCATTGCCTTCCTGATTACCGTAGGTATTAAGCAGTGTAGAGTCAAGATCCAGTAACAGGAATTCAGGCATTTGTACAGAATAAACTCTTCTCCGAAGGATTCTGTTAACCTCTGATAACTGTTGTATAGTAGCCTCATCCATACGGTTGAAAAATCTGGACATGGTGGGCTGTGAAGCAAGACTATCTTTGTTAAGGATCGTTCTCATAACAGGGTCATGTCTTAGTTCATCGGCACAGTCATCTTCAAAGTAAGCACCAAATATCTGGTAAATACTCTGAAGAAGATTATCGGGATCCGTATGATGACGGAACAATGCTTTGTCGTAAGTCTTAAACTTATTCTTCAGCAACTTTTCGAGACCGATCTTGTGAAAGAATTCTTTAAACAAGATAAGGCCTGCATCGGAGGAAAGATCGCCTCCATTGAAATTTATTTTAAGGGATTTATTGCAATTAAGAGCGCTGTCAAGTACACTAGCCATAGGACTTCTCCTTCGTTTAGTATTTTGATTTAGCACCTTAATTCTATCAAGCCAGAAGTCCTTTTTCTATGTCTAAAGGCTTCACTTATTAGATGAAATCTTACATCTTGCAAATCCCATAAAATATGTAGTTTTTTTGCGGCTTTAGCCGCAGTTAGGAATTATTCGGTGAATAATTCAGGTAAAATTATATTTTTGAATAGCTGCTATTATTTTTTATGAATTTTGTAAAAATAAAAAATCTTTTGTTATAGTAAAAATAATTTCTGCCGATATAATAAATAGTAAAGAAATTTCGTGCAACAAATTTACAAAACCGGGTGAGTAATTGTACGGGTCTAAAATGTGTGTAGGCAGCAAATGGCAGGAGCTGTATGTAAACTCACCGATCAGTCTTGATATAGCCGGTTAGATTGACATCTGTGTGTCAGATATAAACGGCGGAAATCATGCATTTATAGATGAGGAGGTATTTCATTCATGGTTATTAACGAGACTAGAATTTACAAGAACATTGCGGACGGAAAACATGCTGCCGTTATCAATGAAGAGGAGGGTAAGATCACTCTTGTCACGGGAATGGCAAACATTTTCACTGTTACCGCAAAAGAACTTGCATCGGCATTTACACCGACCCATAATACGTTTTCTTTGGAAGACATGGATCTTTGGCAGTTGCAGGTGCTGGACAGATAAGACGATCACCTTGGCGGGCGACCGTCTTTTTTTTTATTGGGAGGAACAGTTCAGCCGGGGCATTCGCAGGCCTGCGAATGCCCCGGCTGAACTGTTCTGCATATCAATGAAACTTGCATGTCGCCCCGAAAATATATAGAATAAAAAACTGTACAGTAAAGAGCAACTTTAAAGAGTTTGAGGTTTTTAATATATGAATAAAATTGTGATTTCGGATGTGGATGGAACTTTGGTGAAGGATGGGACTTTGGATATCAATCCGGAGTATTTCGAAGTGGTAAAGGAATTACTGGATAAAGGGATTCAGGTGGTGATTTCCAGCGGCAGGTCTTTCTCCAGTGCTTCGAAGCTTTTAGGTTCATTTGTGAATGAATTATATTTTATTTGCGATGGCGGAACCAGCATATGGAAGGATGGGAAGATCATCAAAACCTTTCCTATGGAAGAAAGTCTCTGGAAGGGGTTGTTCAGGGATGCAATGAAGATTCCGGGGTGTGATGGTTTTATATCAACAGGAGCTGCAGGATATGCACTTGATCCGGATAGTGAGATGTATCATTGGCTTACTGAGTCCTATGGGTTTGAGATGACTCCTATGAAGGATATCGATGATATAAAGGATCCGGTTATCAAACTTTCGGTTTTTCATGGGGTTGACTGCGAGGAGGCATGCAGGGAAGGCTTTACTCCGAAATGGAAGGATAAAGTGAAGATTGCTTCAGCCGGAAGTGCCTGGATGGATTGTGTGGAGAAGAATGCAAGCAAGGGGACTGCATTAAAGTGGCTTCAGGAGTATCTCGGCATCGGTAAAGAGGATACTTATGCCTTCGGAGATAACATCAATGACATAGAAATGCTAAAAAGCGCCGGACATAGCTACGCTGTCGGAAATGCGAGAGATGAGCTTAAGGCTGTTGCGGATGAGGTAATAAAGCCTTATTGGGAAGATGGCGTACTTGAAGTTTTGAAGTCATTATGATTGAGGAAATAAATGACCCGTAAAACAATTCTGCCGGTTCTGCTACTGGCATTTTTCTTTCTTATATCTTGTGGAAAATCAAGGCCTGATGGCACATATGTTCCTTCGGTATTTCATTATTCCGGGGGCAGCGGCAGGGTGACGTTATCCTGTGAAGAGGTTGAGCTTTCAGGCGGAGAGGCGATAGCTTCCATAGCTTTTTCAAGCCCGAATTATGAGTATGTCCGTGTTGATGATTTAAAGATCACAGGAGATTATACGGAGAAAACATCGACTTTCAAGGTCCCCGTGAAGCTTGATGAGGAGATGACGCTCATTGGCTGCACCACTGCTATGTCCACACCACATGAGGTTAGCTATACGATATACATTTCTCTCGATGAAATATCTGGAGCGACAAATAACCCTAAAAGCATTGCGGCGGGAAATGAACCGGGAAGCAGTACTGAGGAAAAAAATCCGGGAAGCAGTGCTGATGGAAGCAGTGCAGTCACTGCTGAAACGAAGGTTAACCACGAAGAAGGTGGCGAAGTAAGCAACGGAAGTGATACAGAGGATCTAAGATCCGGAGTAAAGGAACAGATCAGTGATAAACAAAATGACCTTTCTAAAGAAATACCTGCTATAGAAGGATTAAATTACGATCACTCTATGGAGCTTAAGTATGCAAAGGGTTTTGCGGTCCATTATTATGATAATTATATAAAGCTTATTTCTGTTATAGATGGAAGCAAATATCTCCTGTTGCCGGAGGAGGCTGAGGTGCCGGAAAAACTTCCGGAAAACACTACAGTTCTGAGAAAGCCTGTCAATAATCTTTATCTCGCGGCAACAAGTGCAATGTCACTTTTTGATGCCATGGGAGAAATCGACTCTGTCAGATTCACCGGCACGGATGTGTCAGGCTGGAGTATCGAAGCACCAAAGGAAGCATTGGAATCCGGAAGGATGAAGTTTGCGGGAAAGTACAGTGCGCCGGATTATGAAATGCTGCTTACCGGAAACTGTGGACTGGCTATAGAATCCACCATGATCCTTCATGAGCCCAATGTGAAGGAGCAGCTTGAGGCTTTGGGAATTCCGGTTTTTACAGACTGGTCAAGCTATGAAACAAGTGCTCTTGGGCGCACAGAATGGATACGCCTGTACGGAGCCTTACTTGATGAAGAGGAAAAGGCGGAAGCATTCTTCAACGATGAAGTGGCGCGGTCAGGGGCCGATACCGGCTTCGAAAAGACGGATAAAACCGTTGCCTTTTTCCATTTCAACACCCGGGGGCTCGCCATAGTCCGGGATTCGGGAGATTATGTTTCTGCCATGATAAGAGACGGCGGCGGCATCAATGTTTTCGATTCCATTGACTCCGGAAGTACGGGCATATCTATGGAGGAGTTCTATTCAAAAGCTTCCGAAGCAGATTTTCTCATCTACAACACAAACATCGATACGGATGTAAAAACTCTTAGCGACCTTCTGAACAAAAGCCCGCTGCTAAAGGATTTCAAAGCAGTAAAGGAGGGTAATGTTTACCTTATTGACAGGAAATTCTATCAGTCCACCGACAGGGTTTCCGAATTCGCGAAGGACATAAACATCATTTTGACCGGCAAAGATGAAGCTGCGTCTTTTCTTGTGAAATGCAAATTATATTCTGTAATTAATTGATTCCGGAAACGAATTAGTATCAGGATTATATGCTGAATAAAATTTTTAAAAGTGGGCTAAATAATAATGATTGAAAATAACACTAAAAAAAGAATACATCGATATCTATGTGTCGGCATCTTTCTGGTCCTGGCGTTTTCTGCCGTATTTGTTCTCAACCTTACAACAGGCAGTGTGCCGGTTTCGGTAAAAGAGATCCTTGAAGCCGTGACAGGTAAAGCCGGTGATTCCAATGTTGTGAAGATCATCCGGATCATCAGGCTGCCGAGGGTTATCATGGCGGCCCTTCTGGGCGGGGCTCTTGCGGTATCCGGGTTTCTGCTTCAGACTTTCTTCGGAAACCCCATAGCCGGACCTTTTGTGCTGGGAATCTCTTCAGGAGCCAAATTCACGGTTGCCCTCAATATGATTTTCTGGGTAAATATGTCAAAATCCGGCTCATCGCTTGCCATGATTCTTTCAGCCTTTGCAGGAGCACTTTTGTCAACAGCATTCATTATTTTTGTTTCGGGCAGCGTCCGGCATAAAGCGGGACTCTTAGTGGCCGGCATCATGATAGGCTATATATGTTCCGCGGCTACGGATTTTCTTCTGACCTTTGCTGAGGACAAGGACATCATTAATCTGCGAGGGTGGTCCATGGGAAGCTTTTCCGGTATGAGCTGGGACGGGGTTTTCATCTCCGCCGTGGTCATAGGCATTACCCTTATCATCACCTTTCTTTTATCAAAACCCATAGGGGCACTCCGGCTCGGAGAGAATTATGCAAAAAGCATGGGTGTCAATGTTAAGGCCTTCCGCATAGTCATCATCCTTTTATCAAGTGTTCTTTCGGCATGTGTAACCGCCTTTGCGGGACCGGTTTCTTTTGTGGGTATCGCAGTTCCGTTTCTTTCAAAACAGATGCTTAAAAGCTCGGAGCCCAAGGTGCTTATTCCGGTTTCATTTATGTGCGGCGCGGTTTTCTGTATGCTGTGCGATCTTATAGCGAGATGTACCTTTGCTCCGACGGAGCTTAACATTAGCACTGTTACAAGTATCTTTGGAGCGCCTATAGTTATTTTTATGCTGATGGACAGGAGGCTGGATGGAAAGGTCTGAAAATTATAACGAAAAAGAAGCTCTGAAAGCGAAGGAATCTTCCGCTATGGATGACAGAGATGCCGCCATGAAAGCTATCATCAGTCCCTATGGTCTTTCTGCAGGGGATGACAGAGATGCCGCCATGAAAGCTATCATCAGACCCAACGGACTTTCTGCAGGGGATGACAGAGATGCCGCAATGAAAGCGATCATCAGGCTCAACGGACTTTCCGTCGGGTATGAGGGTGATGCCATCATAGAGAACATTGATCTCGACATCGGAAAGGGAGAGATAGTTACCCTGATAGGACCAAACGGAGCCGGGAAGTCCACTATTTTAAAGACTATCTCAAAGCAGCTTCAACCGGTTTCGGGAGTTGTCTATGTGAGCGGACGGGAGCTTAGGGAATTTGGTTCTTCAGAGCTCGCGAAAGTTCTGTCGCTGCTTCTTACGGAACGTATCGATCCGGAATATATGACCGGCAGAGACATTATCGAAACCGGAAGATATCCTTACACAGGAAAAATGGGGATACTGAACGAAAAGGATCATGCTGTGGTGGATGGGATCATAAAGCTCCTTAGAATTTCAGAGCTTGCCGAAAGACCCTTCAGGAAGCTCAGCGACGGGCAGAAACAGAGGATACTTATAGGAAGAGCTCTTGCCCAGGAGCCGGAGATACTGATACTGGATGAGCCCATGTCTTATCTCGATATTCGTCACAAGCTTGAACTGATAGAGATACTTAAAAAGTTGAGAAGTGAAAAGAATATCACCATAGTCATGTCACTTCATGAATTTGAGCTTGCCAGAGTTATTGCGGATAAGGTCATATGCGTAGGGGAAGAGGGCATCAGCAGGGCAGGGAAACCGGAGGAAGTGCTTCAGCCGGATGTGCTTAAGGATCTTTACGGCATTACGGATGAGCAGTTTGAACTGTTGTTGCAATCCATGAGATTAGTGTTATAAATAGGATATCAATGTCGTTTTACCTGTCGTTGGCTGCAGTATATATTACGGGGGATACCTAAGAAGTGCAGCGGACGATTTGATGAATAGCTAATTTTGGGAGGAAAAATGAAAAAGAGAAAACTTGCAGTGATTTTAGCAGCAGTGCTTACATCAGTTACGATGGCAGCCTGCGAAAGTACAAGCGTACCTGAAGCAGGTGCAGAAACTGAAGCGGCTGCGGTTCAGGAAACTGAAACGGCTGAAGAAACAACAGGTGGAGCAAAGGAAGAAACCACCGCTGCATCAGGCGAAGCTTCCGAAGAGGATGATAAGGCAAAAGCTGATCATGTAGCGGAACTCATTGACGCCATCTATGTTCAGGAAAGAAATGATGACACGGATGATCAGTGCAGGGAGGCAAAGGAAGCCTGGGACGCCCTTACAGATGAGCAGAAGGAAATGGTTGAAGGTGAACATGCGGATCCCGATTATTTCGGAAGAGACACCGGCGATGCTTCAAAGGACGATCCTTTGAATGCGGACGACATTGGCGAAAACGAACTTCTGGTGGTAAGCTTTGGTAGTTCCTTCAATAACAGCAGAGCAGAAGACATTGGCGGTATCGAAAAGTATCTTGCAGAGGAGTTCCCGGACTGGTCAGTAAGAAGAGCTTTCACAGCACAGATCATCATTAACCATATACAGGCTCGTGATGAGGAAAAGATCGATAATGTTGAGCAGGCTCTGGAACGCGCAGTTGAAAACAAGGTAAAGCATCTTGTGGTTCAGCCTACACATCTCATGCATGGTGCGGAGTATGACGAGCTCTGCGACACACTTTCAGATTATGAAGATATGTTCGAGAGTGTCACCGTTGCCGAGCCTCTTCTTGGAGAGGTAGGAAAAGATGCGGATACCGTAAATGAAGACAAGGAGTCTGTAGCTGAGGCGATCACTGAGGAAGCGGTCAAAACCGCCGGCTTCAAGGATATAAAGGATGCAGAAAAAGACGGCACTGCTTTTGTATTTATGGGTCACGGAACTTCTCATACGGCAAAGGTAACCTACAGCCAGATGCAGGCACAGATGGAAAAACTTGGATATGCCAATGTTTTCATCGGAACTGTTGAGGGTGAGCCTGAGGATACAGCCTGTGAGGCGGTTATCGAAAAAATAAAGGATGCAGGCTACAGGAAGGTTATTTTGAGACCTCTCATGGTGGTTGCCGGAGATCACGCAAACAATGACATGGCCGGTGAAGAGGATGATTCCTGGAAGAGCATGTTCCTTGCGACCGAAGCATTTGACAGCGTGGACACACAGATCGCAGGTCTTGGCAGCATAAAGGAGGTTCAGGAGGTTTATGCCGCACATTCAGGTGCTGCCATCAAGGCTTCACAAAAATCAGCCGGAACCAAAAGAACCACAGAAGAAGTAACTGCCCTTGAGGATGGAGAATATGATGCGAAATTCACCACCGACAGCAGCATGTTCCATGTAAACGAGGCTAATGAAGACCTCGGAACACTTACCGTGGAAGACGGCAGGATGACTATCCATGTAAGTCTTGCTTCAAAGAATATAGTGAAGCTTTTCCCGGGACTTGCAAAGGATGCAGAAAAAGCAGGGGCAAAGACATTGGAACCGACTACTGATGAAGTGACCTATTCCGACGGAACAAAGGAAGAGGTATATGGCTTTGATATCCCGGTTGAAGAACTGGATCAGGAATTTGACCTTGCCATCCTTGGAGCAAAGGGAAAATGGTACGATCATAAGGTGAAGGTGACATTGACCTGACCATTTGATTTTTTGTATAGGCTTTGGTATTATCTGTTTACTGTTTTTTGCCGATTAGTATAATAAGAAACTAATCTCAGCGGCTTTTTTGAACCGTGGCTCTAACAGGGATGGTTTCGGCTGATCAGCTTGGAACATTTGAAGTTCCGTGGCTCTCACGATTAAAAATCGTGAGCAGAGAGAGGACACATGTATGAATGCTATTAAGAAAAAAATAAATGGTTTTGAAGATCATTATATTTTATATATCTATGATGCAGATGACAGGGTGTACTCTGCATATATGGGGAAGGGCGATGAAGATCTGCTCATACTTCTGGACAGGTCTCGGGATGACAGATTCCGGGTAATGGAGGATTTTGTTGCCTACGTGGATGGGCGTATAGAAGACGGTTCCATCGTTTCCACCTACGATAAACTGGCTGAGACAGTTGTGAAATGCACCAACGACAAGCTTCAGGAATTTAACCGTGATATAGAGCAGCTTGACAAGAAGTACAATGATTCCAAAGCAGAGCTTGAGAAGCAGTCCCAAAAGCTCAGGCAGGATATGGGAGATGCAGTTGACGTAAACGGCATACAGGAGATAGACATTAACTCACCTCTGGGAAGACATATCATGGAGGCCCTGAGGGATCGTTTAAGTGCCATGTCGGCACCACAGCCCATGCCATCCATGTTCCCTCACGGCAGAGCTTTTCAGATGAGGGCCAATGTTGACAAGGACGGCAAGGTTTCCTTCGGACCTGATGACGTCAGCAACATGATGACTGAAATCCTTTCAAACATCATAGTTGCGGAAGTAAAGAGCGGAAGAAACCTGAGTGAAGCTCTTCAGGATGTGGACAACATCGTAAATACAGTTTCTGCCAATGCTGCGAAACTGACGCTCAGATTTAAATCCTGATCCGGTAATTCTACATTGAAATATTGAGTTAAGATAATTGTAAGGGGGTCTGACCCCCTTACATTTTTTTTATGCTAAAAGTCTATTATTTTGAAAAAAACGCCGATAGATAAAGTATAGGTCTGTGCCTAAATGAGAATCGGGAAGTTTCGCAGAAAAAGTCGTCCCAATAAGCTGATTGTCACCTTCAGGGGTGTTGTATATACGGAGCATTTGATTATGGAATACAATTCTAAAAGAATACGCCGGAATATAAGAGAACGTGCCATATTGATCATCATAGGAGTGATGATCAATGTGATTGTATTTATTATTGTCAAAAGACTGGATCTGCCCGTATTTCTGGATACCATCGGAAGTATAGGAGTTGCGGCCCTTGGAGGCATGTTCCCCGGTGTTCTTACTGCCTTTCTCACAAACATCATTTGTGATTTCCTGAGCAAAGGCAACATGTATTTTACATTTATAAATGTTCTCATAGCCATCTATACGGTACTTTTTTTAAATGATCATGATTTTCAGAAACCTCGGGATGCCATGCATTTTGCATTGATTTCCGGTGTGATAAGCGGAACCCTGGGGACATTGGTAGCACTTAGCATATTTGAGTCTCCGCTGAGCCTTTCCATGAATGTGTTCATAGAGACTCTTTCAAATACCCTCCATACCTCATTTTTTGTTTCGTACCTGATAATCAATATATTGTTCAATATCCTGGATAAGACATTATCGGTTTTTGCTGTATCCTTTTTCCTTCGTTTTATCCCGGAAGATAAAAAGAAGATCATAAATGCGGGAATATGGAGACAGAGACCCCTCACCAAAGATGAGCTTATCGAGATAAAGGAATGGGGAAAAGACCTGAAGAAATCCTCCAGATCCAGGATGACACTTGTGCTTGTCAGTATATCGCTCATTCTTTGTACGGTAATGGGATGGATAAGCGGAAGCATTTATTTTGAAAATGAAAAGCAGGACAGACTGGAAAGTGCAAAGAATGCCGTTTCCTTCGCTGCTTCTGTCATTGATCCCGATAAGGTTAATGACTACATAAAACGAGGCAGAAACGTAGAGGGCTACAACGAAACGGAGGAAATGCTTTATAAGATTCTCAAAAGTGCCTCCGGAGTTGAATACCTGTATGCTGTTAAAATCGATGAAAGAGGAGTCATCTTTGTCTTTGATCTGGATTCCGATGACGGAACCCAGGGGTATGAACCCGGCGCCTTCAGCCTTATAGAAGATGCTTTTTATCCGTATTTGCCGGACCTTCTCCAGGGAAAGGAGATAGAGCCCATAGAGAACAACAGTCTCGGCAAATGGCTTATGACGGTTTACTACCCCCTTAAAGACGAGGAAGGAAATTGCGTATGCTATGTGGGAGCAGACATAAGCCTTGATTATATGGCTGCTTATACGAGAAACCTTCTTCTGAGAGTTGTTACTATCCTGGCGGGGTTCCTGCTTGTGATACTGGTATTTGGTATCTGGACCTCTGATATATACAATGCTTATCCCATAAGCAGTCTTGCCAAGTGCGTGGATGGTTTTTCGCACTCAGGATTGGACCAGAAGGTACTGGATGACAATGTGAGAGCCCTCAGAAAGCTGGATATCTATACCGGGGATGAGGTGGAAAAGCTCTATTCCTCAATATGCGACATGACATTGAACCAAGCGGAGCAGATGAGAAATCTGAGACGTCTTAATGAGTCTACCGCAAAGATGCAGCAGGGTCTCATCATGACCATGGCAAACATGGTGGAAAATCGTGACTCCGACACCGGCGCACACATTCAGAAAACTGCGGCTTATGTAAAGATCATAGTTGAAGGTCTGGAGAAGAAAGGTTATTACGCGGAAAAGATAACCCCTAAGTTTATGTCGGATATTGTCAGAAGTGCGCCTCTTCATGATGTGGGCAAGATCAATATCCCTGACAGAGTACTCAACAAACCCGGAAAACTTACTCCCGAGGAATATGAGATCATGAAGACCCATACAGTTCAGGGAATGAAGATAATAGAGAATGCCATTAGTACGGTTTCCGGTGAAAACTATCTCAAGGAAGCCCGGAATATGGCGGCATACCATCATGAAAGATGGGACGGAAAGGGTTATCCGGAGGGACTTCATGGAGAAGTCATACCTCTTTCTGCACGTATCATGGCCGTAGCCGACGTGTTTGATGCCCTCACTTCACCGAGAGTTTATAAACCTGCATTTCCATTGGAGAAGGCTCTGGAAATAATAAAGGAAGGTTCCGGAACCCAGTTTGATCCTAAATGTATAGAAGTCTTTTTCGAGGCAATGCCTGAAGTTAAGGTGATTCTGAAGAAATACAACAAGACAGAGTAAGTGGGAGTAATGAAGCTTATGATGTATCCTGTAAAAAACAAGCTGACGATGCTGATGACAGCCTTGTGTCTGGTCATCTTTGGTTTTTGTGCCATTGAAGCCTCTGCTCAAGAGGCTTCGGTCAGTGTGTCCGAAGGAGCCATCGTGAAGACCGGCGGAGGATATGCCGCAACGGGACAGGTGACGGGCATGTCTTACACCACAGAGGTTTATGATGCCATGAACGGACTTCCCACCTCTGATGCCATGTGTATCCTCAGTGCTTCTGATGGGAGTATCTGGTTAGGCGGATACAGCGGTGTCATACAGTATGACGGAAGGACATTCGAAAGACTTGATTCAACGGACGGCCTTACAAGCGGAAGAGAAATATTTGAAGACAGTAAGGGCAGGATATGGATAGGCACCAATGATAACGGAGTTGTTCTGATAGACGGAAATGAAAGGACACATTATACCTACAAGGACGGACTTCCTTCCTCTTCCATACGTTGTTTCGCTGATGACGGAAACGGTAATGTCTATGTGGGAACAGTTTCGGGAATGGTATATATAGATGTGGCGGGAAAAGTGAAAAATATCCCGGATGAAGGAATAGACGGGCACCGTATCGTGAAGCTCGGGAGAACCTCGGGAGGAAGAGTTTACGGACTGACCTATGACGGCATTCTTTTCACCGTTAAGGACGGCAATTTTCTGGAGATCCATACACCGGAGGAGATGAAGATAAATCATATCTCAAGTGTTATGACAGACCCACGGAATGAAGACAAGGTCTATATACTGACCGAAGATTCCACTGTCTACTACGGGGATTTCGGAGCAAACAGAGATAAAATGGAGTGTATATCCATAGACCCCATAGCCAATGCCAATTGGATTAGCTTTGATTGCGGAAGAGTATGGGTGATGTCCTCCGATACGGTGGGTTATCTTGATGAAACCAACAAGCTTCAGTTGCTTTCCAACATAAAATTTCATAACGGAATAGAACGGATGACTTCCGACTATCAGGGAAATCTCTGGTTCGTATCCTCAAAGCAGGGAGTCATGAAGCTTGTAGCCAACTGTTTTATAAACTTTACTGAGGATACAGGTATAGGTGAAGATCCGGTGAATGCTATATGTATCGTGAATAACAGGATACATATCGGCTCTGACAGCGGGTACGCGGTTGTTGACAAAACAGGAAAGCTTGTAAAGGAAGAGCTTTCCGAATACATAGGTAAAAACAGAGTCAGAAATATCCTTAAGGATTCAAAGGGCAATATCTGGGTTTCGGTTTACACTAACGGCATGGGACTTGTAAAGAGATCCCCTTCAGGTGAGATCACCGCCTTCACAAAGGAGAACGGACTCCCTTCCGACGGAATCAGATGTACAGCCGAAACCAAAGACGGGAAAATACTGGTAGGTACCAACGGAGGAATTGCGGTCATCCAAAACGGCAGGGTGATGAAAACCTATGGCGAAGAAGAGGGTCTCACCAACGGTATCATTCTGACTCTTGAGGAAAGCTCCGACGGCAAAGTATATGCGGGTACCGACGGCGGCGGAATTTTCGTTCTTGAAGATGAAAAGGTCACAAACATTACCCGTGAAGAAGGTCTCACCAGTGACGTCATTCTGCGTATCAAGAAAGATGAAGAGAGGGATGTGATCTGGATAATAACCTCAAACTCCATTCAGTATATAAAGGACGGAGCCCTGAAGACAGTTACCGGATTCCCTTACAGCAATAACTACGACATTTATTTTGATGAGAATGACAATCTCTGGATTCTGTCTTCCATGGGGCTTTACATCGTGAAGGACAGGGATATGTTTTCCGATACCATAGAGGATTACGACCTTTACACTGTAAGGAACGGACTTCCCTATGCCATAACAGGAAACTCCTTCAGTGCCATGAGCGATGATGGAGAAATGTTTATCGCCGGAAGACAGGGGGTTATAAAGACAGGTGTAAAAATACTTAATCAAAGCAGTCCCATCATTAAGGCCGCACTTGAATCCATAGACTGTGACGGAGAGCCTGTGTATCCGAATGAAGAAGGGCAGTATACCATACCTTCAGATATTAACCGTGTAAAGATTCTTCCGGATGTTTACGAGTATTCTATGGAGGATCCCCTTGTACATGTTTATCTGGAGGGAGTATCCGATGAAGGTGTTTATAAAAACAAAAGCAGCCTGAATGCTCTGGAGTATACAGATCTTCCTTACGGGAACTATGATCTTCATATAGAGATTTTTAAAAAAGACGGAAGAACCGTTCTTTCGGAAGAGGTTTATCATTTATATAAGAAGCCCAGGATTACAGAACTTCTCATCATAAAACTCCTGAGAGTGCTGATCATTGCCGTAATTGTAGGCATTATCATATGGCACCTCATAAAGAATACGATAATCCGCAAGCAGTACGAGGAGATACGCCGGGCAAAGGATGAGGCTGACCATGCCAACAGTGCAAAAACCAGATTCCTTTCCAATATTACCCATGAGATCCGAACGCCCATAAATACCATAAGGGGAATGGACGAGATGATACTCAGGGAGGATGCCGACGGAGTGCCAAAGGAGTATTTTACGACCATTATGAATTACGCCGGAGATATCAGGGATGCATCCGAATCTCTCCTCGGTATCGTAAATGACTTTTTGGACATTTCAAATGTTGAGTCAGGAGAAATGAGTCTTGTTGAGCAGTCCTATGATGTCAGAACGCTTATCAGGTCTGTTGTATCTATGGTGAGAGCCAGAAGTACAGAGAAGGAGCTTACCTTTGAGGTGTCAGTGGATGAGACCCTGCCGAAACATCTTTACGGCGATTCCGTGAAGATCAAGGAAATAATCCTGAATCTTCTCAACAATGCCGTGAAGTATACGGAAAAAGGCGGATTTATACTCGGGGTTACGATGAAGGAACGTACAGATGATATTTGTACCATCGTTTGCTCCGTAAAGGATACGGGAATAGGAATTAAAGCCGGGGACATGGACAAGCTGTTCACGGCCTATGAACGTCTGGAAGAAAAGAACAATTCCAAAGGAACCGGAATGAGCCTTGATATATCCAGAAGATTTGCCGAACTTATGGGAGGAACCCTGATATGTAAGAGTACCTACGGAAAGGGCTCTGAGTTTATTCTTACAGTGAATCAGAAGATTCTGGATCCTACCCCTGTGGGACCATTTCTCGAACAGGAGGATGATTCAGTCAGCTCCTATGTTCCTCAGTTTATAGCACCGGACGCGGACGTTCTGGTGGTTGATGACACCCCTATAAACTTAAGTGTCATCAGAGGACTTCTTAAGCCCACAAAGATATTTGTCACTACAGCTTCAAGCGGAGAGGAATGTCTGGAGAAGCTTAAGGAAACCGCATTCAATGTTGTTCTTCTGGACCACCTGATGCCGGGCATGGATGGTATAGAAACCGTAGAGAAGATAAGGGAAAAGTATCCGGATCTACCGGTATATGTCCTTGCATCCGACTCTGCTCTGAGCGAAGAATACTATATTTCCAGAGGTTTTACCGGAAGGCTCACCAAACCTGTGGACAGTCTCATATTGGAAAAGACCATTATGAAGCATCTGCCCGAGGAAATGCTGGAGAAACCGTGGTTAAATCCGGATAAGGCCGGATGAAAAAGCAACACTAAACTACTATGAAACAGGATGACGATGATCGTCAGATCGGAAACAAAGCAACACTAAACTACTATGAAACAGGATGAATGAAACCGGCAGGTGTTAAATGTTTGAATTTTTAGCTGAAAATCAATTGAATATAATGCTTGCTCTAGGAAGTATATGCGGAATGACTGCGGTCTATAGTATGGTTTCGCGATCCCTTAGTCTGCGCAGAAAGATTGCTCTTATAGGAATGGATCTTTCTTCTATGGTGCTGTTGTTTTCTGACAGATACGCATATATTTACCGCGGCCGGGTGGATACACTTGGCTTCTTCATGACCAGAACCAGCAATTTCCTTGTGTTCACCATGACTATAGTAGTTATCTTCTGCGTAAATCAATATATAAAGGATTTATGCATCAATGAAGGCAGGGCCGAAAAGGTACCGAATGTACTTTTTGTTAATGATGAACTCGCGGCCATAGGTATACTGCTTGTCATCGTTTCCCAGGTTACCGGATTCTACTATATGTTTGATGAGAATAACCGTTATGTCAGAGCTCCGGGTTATATCGTATCTTATGTGATTCCGGTCCTGATGGCAGTTATTGAGATTACGGTAGTCATGAAGTATTACCGCCGTTTCAGAAAAAAGATTTTCTTCCCATTGGTGTCATTCTCCATCATGCCTTTGCTGGGCGGTCTGATCCAGTATTTTGTTTACGGAATTTCCTTCATAAACATTGGCATCGTCTTGATGGTGATCATCATTTATATGTTTGTACTTATGGATATCAATGAATCCATCGAGCGGGCTCACAGACTTGAAATGGAAAGTCTTCGCGAAGAAAAAAGAAGTATGAAACGAATGTTTGACCAGACAGCCAATGCCTTTGTTGCAGCCGTCGAAAAAAAGGATCCGTTCCTCCAGGGCCATGCCGCAAGAGTTGCTAATATCGCAAGAAGGATCGCAAAGCTCAGTGGTAAAAGGAAGGAGGACTGTGAAAAGATTTATTATGCGGCTCTGCTTCATGATATAGGCATGATAGGACTTCCGGACAGTCTCATCGGAAAGACTGATGACCTGACGGAGGAGGAATATGAGATAGTGAAAAAGAAGCCTCTCATGAGCTGGGAGATTCTTTCAAGTATAACAGAGTATCCGTTCCTCAGCCAGGGAGCCCATTACAGCTATGAGAGATACGACGGAAAGGGATATCCGGAGGGACTGGCCGGGAATCAGATTCCGGAGATTTCAAGGATCATTTCGGTGGCCAATTCCTATGACGCCATGGTGACTGAAAAGAGGTTCAGGGGACCGCTTCCCATGCAGATAGTGAGGGAGGAGCTCCTTAATGAGTCCGGAGGTCAGTTTGATCCCAGGTTTTCACAGATCATGATCCAGATCATAGATAATGACAGCAAGGATCTTTTGGGCGGAACCGGCTCCACCATGGACAAAGAGCTTAATTGTGATAATTACAGGGATAATGTTACAGTCGGTATTCCTGTGGCAAATGAAATAAGTAAGCTGAGATTTAAATGTAAGGCTCTTGACCGTGACAAGGGTCAGGCATTGCCCTCTGTAATACTGTTTGAGTCTTTTGACAGACATATTCACAGCAACGCGAAGTCCATAGAAGCCTACAAATATCTGGAGTATGGTGAGCTGTGGTTTGACGGACACATCATCTCAACCGGTGCCAGAAATACCAATGTGAAGATAACGGAAAATACATTTGTATACAGCCGTAAACATCGGGACAATGAAGCATCAGCTTTTGATGAGGCTTCTGCGGATAATGTTTCTGCCGGAAAGGCTTCTGTTGATATGGCTTCTTCCGAAAGAGCAGAACCTGAACAGTTCTATGAAATTGTTATGGGAAGATATGAGGATCATATCAAACTCCAGCTTAGGAGTGCCGAAACTACGGTTGATGCCATCATTGCCCTGCCTAGTAAGTCGAAGCTTTCATTCCTTAGCCTCACAGGAGAGAACTGCTGTATCTACGATATAGAAGTGGAACAGACCGACCAAAAGGTTCAGGAGGGAGATATACCACGTATTGCGGAAGAGGTTAGCTATATCGACAGGTTGTCCTCGGATATTGCAAATGTTCAGGTTGATCGTAACAGAACTGCCTTTACCAAGGCTATCGAGATCACTGACTGGACACAGATCAGATTCCATTCCATGAGTCTTCCGTCGGCCAGTCTTGTGTGGGATTGCCCGTATATAGTTATATTCTCGTCTGACGACAGGAAGGTTAAGGGAAAGGGGTATCATGAGTATGCTCTCATCAAGCTGAATGGTGAAAATGAGAACAGCAATGAGTATGCCGAGAACAAGTTTACCATGAAAAAGACCGAGGCGTTTACTTCCTGGGAGGACTGGAAGCGTCTCAACAAGGATGGTGTGGAATATGAGGTGATTTTCCTGCGTAAAGGGAATCGCATAATACTGAATTCCGAAAATCTGGGCATCTTCATCGAAAATACCACCAAGGTTCAGGATGGGGCTAAGAGGATTTACGCTGCCATCACCGGAAATCAGGTGGCCATCACGGATATTAGGATACGGTAGTACTTGACCGGGTTTTGTTTAGATGATATGATACAGTTTCGAAAAACTGAAAATGACAGTTCATTTGTACCTTCCTGTCACTAAACAAAACCTGGACTACCGCTATTCACTTTATGTTAATAGTTTGATTTTTGTAGCCCTGCGTTTGCAGGGCCTTTTTATATCTTAGGAGCATATATGTTTTTTTTGAAGTCAGAATCTAGCTTTGATGCGGCACATTTTCTTAAGGGCTATGAAGGAAAATGCAGTAATATCCACGGACACAGATGGAGAGTCGTGGTGGAGATAGAAGGAGAGAAACTGAGTGAAGAGCCTCAGACCAGAGGTATGCTGGTGGATTTCTCGGATTTAAAAAAGGCGATCAAAGAGCTTTGTGATAAATTTGATCATACTTTTATATATGAAGAAGGTTCCCTGAAGGATGCGACTGTGAAGGCACTCATGGAGGAAGACTTCAAGATGAATGTAGTGGCCTTCAGACCGACGGCGGAAAATTTTGCGAAGTTTTTTTATGACAGGCTTGCGGCTTCCGGATTTGATGTTCACAGGGTACAGGTATATGAAACTCCCAACAATTGTGCTTGTTATGAGGGCTGAAGGCTGACAACAGACTTTTAGAATTAGCTATGGGCCGATAAGAGTCCTGTCGAATGCGAATCGGACAGATCCGGAGGAGAAAATGAAGGTTGTTGAAAAATTTGTAAGTATTAACGGCGAAGGAACCAGGGCCGGGGAGCTTGCTGTATTTATACGTTTTAAGGGCTGCAATCTGGCCTGCAGCTATTGTGACACCATGTGGGCCAATGAGAGGGACTGTCCGTTTACGGAGATGTCACAGGAAGAGATCCTGGATTATGTAAAATCCACGGGGGTGAAGAATGTGACTCTGACA
>Ga0256404_1006338_pt1 | contig 19715 bp, 13 predicted proteins | sample RumenRJG_01DNA_FD_185990 | JGI IMG/M metagenome (GOLD analysis project Ga0256404, IMG submission 185990) | Bovine rumen microbial communities from Lethbridge, Alberta, Canada - RJG_01 | ecosystem: Host-associated > Mammals > Digestive system > Stomach > Rumen | place: Canada: Alberta | collected...
GCTCGCCCACCGCTACGTTGGTCAGCGTCGCTGTCGGTGTCTCTACAACCTTCAGCAGTTTCGAGTTTTCATACACGCAGAAAGAACCTGTGTCCTCAGCCACTGTGAAGTCGATCTGAACCGTTCCGACTCCTGTCTGCGTAATGCTCGTAATCGTCGGTGCGGTAGTCCAGTCTGCCGGCACATTCTCGGCTACTGTTATTTCTGCGCTTGCCCCGTTACTGTACTTCCACTTCCCGTCAAACTGTTTGCGGGCATAAACCATATAGGTATGCTCGCCCACCGCTACGTTGGTCAGCGTCGCTGTCGGTGTCTCTACAACCTTCAGCAGTTTCGAGTTTTCATACACGCAGAAAGAACCTGTGTCCTCAGCCACTGTGAAGTCGATCTGAACCGTTCCAACTCCTGTCTGCGTAATGCTCGTAATCGTCGGTGCGGTAGTCCATAAAGTGTCATCAACCTCAGCATTCTGAGCGGACACAGTGTCCTCCTGTGTTTCTTCAAAACCCAGCAGATCTGTAACTTCTGTTTCAGTCTCTTCAGCAGGTTGGGGGGCCTCTATCGTATCTGAAGCAGATTCCACGGTCTCTACTTCCTCACTAGAAATTATCGTATCTGTGTCTTCTATCGGCAAAGGATCTTTCGTATTATTATCTTCCAAAATCTCCTGTTCACACACTTCTTCAACCGGAGAGTTATCCTCCTCGGCAACAACCTCAACAGGAAGAAGAAGTGAAATCAACATAACAACTGAAAGGATAATACATAAACAACGGTATCGTTTCATGACTATCTCCTTTAATAATACATTCAAAACTTTTCTGGCAAACCACTAAACCGTGATGCGCCTTATTCCTCTTATAATTATTCATCATGGGAATCTATTATCTATTGAATTCAGTTCAGACCGGTCTTGTGGACGCATGCTGAAAATAACATTATCAAGATAATACTTTATTTTTTTCCTTTCCAAGTCGAGAGGCGGACAAAGCAACCAAAGCGGGAAAAGACCGATTCTACCAGCAGAGCGCATCTTAACAGGGGCAGAGAGACAGCTATCAACAGGCGCAAACTCCACATTGTGCTTTTCTGCCCATTTTTGTATGTACGTCCCCTTTTCGCCCATTACACGCCTAAGGCTAGAATGCTCAAACGCCGAATCCGCAATGTATTCTACGGAATTCGGAGCATATATTATTTTCAGTGACACCATTTCGCTGAATGCACGATCCGCCGCAGACAGAAATCCGTGCTCAAAGGCAATTACTTCGAATGCTGTTCCTTCAAATGCTTCCTCTTCAACATACAACAACGCTTTTGGAAAACGTCCAACACTGTAATGAGAAGAATCTGAAGTATTACGGATTGCGCATGCAATCACGGGACATATGAATAACTGGAACAGAACATATAGAAGAATGCTCCACGAAATCAAACGCTTGTTAAACACATCCCATGGCATAGGTCTGACGCAGCACCTGCGTCTTGTCCACCAGCAGATACGCTTATTAATTAGTTCCGCATATCGTTGGAAAATGATGACAACTTTGCCGAACCAAGATATTCTGATGCCAGAGTCTTTTGTAGTCTCGGTTAGCCCGGAAACTACCACACCAAAGTAATTGCTGTTATACGTATAAAACGAGTCCGCCATGCCATCACCTCCAAAATAACCAGATTACGGATTCTGCTTTCCCTCAAAACACGAAGATAAATAATTCAAAGAGAACTGATCTGTTCAACTAATGTTTTGAACTATCTCCTGCGGAGTAAAACACATATTTCTATAGATTCTTTAGGCTATTACCCTCCATATGTAGATTGTCTACGTGTTCCGCAAAAACATAGTCATGCGCGACTGCCTCATTCTTATTAAAGAAGCAGCCGATAATTGCGGCATTTTCCACATAGCCAAGGTATAGGCCGCCTTCGCTTTCCGCTCCATGATAGAATCGATCTCCAACAAAAACAATATGATTGATTTTAGTTCCGGGCACCTCATTTTCACCAATGATTACAGATCGCCCCCACTTGTTTTCAAAAAAGCATCCGGAACAGAAGAGTTCTACGCCGCTACAAGTTTCTACTCTAAGTTGGGCAGATCTCTGGTCTTGAAACAGACAGTCGTTTATAACAAGATTATGAACACAAGAACTGACCGTATGTATTCCATTATTGTTTCCAAGAAAATAACATTCTCTTACAACGACCTCATTTGCGTCATTTTTTATGAACAGTCCTTCGTTGTTGAAAAGAAAGCTGCAATTATTGACAGATGCTCCCCAGCAATCATCGCTCAAATACAGACCATAATTGAAGCCCCTCATAAAAAGGTTTCTGACAGTTACATACTGGGTATTCTTTTCAATTGTTATTGCGGCAACGTCCGTTTGTTTTTTTGTGTGTTCAAAATTGATTCCATCGATTGTGGCACCACGGCCATTGATAGTGATCCCGCTCCCCTCACAGATCAGAACAGCACTTTCCTCATTTCGCTTTCCATGAATTCCCCGCCATGTCACCGCACGGTTAATTCTGATCGGGCTAGAAATATAGTAGCAGCCTTCTGGGAAATACAGATCAAAATCCGCTATTGCCATCAAACGGGGTTGGTTATCTGTTGGAAACTCTCTGTTCCCATCTGCAATCACTCCAACAGTCAAAACATTCAATTCGTCTGTATAGAGCAGCTCTAAGTATTGGCCACTCTTTGTGGCATGTACAGTGATATCGTCTGCAAAAGCTTTCTCTCGAAGGATATATTCCGCTCCGCCGCCGTCATATGCCTCGTAATATCCGAGCGTACGGATTAGGTCTCCATCTTCTCCGCTGCACTGCGCCTTGGCTTCTGCCAGACTTCCGTACAGGGTTTGCTTCCTTCCAAGTGTATTTGCATCGGACAGGTGCAACAATGCCCGATAATCTCGATCAAGCAAGAGTTCCTGAGAATCGGCCTTTTCATTCGCATAGGCCACTTCAGAGCAAGCCGCAAAAACAAGAAATGCAAAAAAAGACAGTATAAGCGTAAATATTTTTGTCATTTAAATCATCTTCACCCTATCGTCAATTCATACACTTTCGGAATCTCTGACGCCTCTTTATCAGGGACTTTTCAGAGGTTCTACTTTTATTCCTTCGTGCATTTTTTGAGAGCCATTTTTATGCCAAAATTGACGAATTCTCTTCTTTATCAGGAATCTGTTTAAATGCACCTGTCCATCCGCTTGTCGGCTTGAAATATAATAGGTCGTTTGGCCTCAACTCATCCAAATGCTTGTGGTTCCACCTTGGGATATTTGATACAAGGTAAGGAATACTATCTGCCTCTGTCAGCATCAAATTTCCTTTAGGGTTTCGTGCACGGCACAATGTATGAATATAGCTTCTATTAGCTCCCATCAACTCCGCAATCGCTTCGTCAAAGCAAACCGGATCTTCGCCAATTGCAATAATCCCTGTTTTTTTTGCAGAAGGAGCGACTGGCCCTTCTTTTTCGCCTGAGATAATCATATCCGCAACGACAAGGTATCTCCGTTGCTTTTTTCTCTGGATTATACCGTTTTTGTCTGCATAAAAGAGTATTTTATTCAAATCTACAATGGTTTTGCTGATCGTGTCGTTTCCATGCCAGTTGCCTTCACGGTAGTCATCTTTTTGTGTTATCCTTATAGGAATCCTAATCATTTTGTTGCAATAGTTTAAAAAACGGGCTTCACCATACGCCTTCTTTGTTTGGGATAAATAGTTTCTCTTATCCAGAACTCGTCCGTACATACGCTTAAGCCATGAGGGATTCTCATATTCATCGCCGCCCTCCTCACAGGATCCTTTCGTGTGATGTGGAAGGTATTCTTTCCGTGAATTGATACCAACAAGATTTTTCAGGCTAATTGTCACACCTGCTTTTCTATGAGTTTTTGGCTTTGGCATATTGATAATAACATCAGCAGCTAAGATTTGATCACAAATATAATACTCATTCCTTGTCGCATTGTGATGCCTTTTCAAGATTTCAGGGTCATAGTTCGTGATACGCATATTGCAATATGAATATTCAGAGCTATCCACAAACTCGCTGTTTTGAGCTAAATCAATAACCGTTCCCTTCACTTCGTTTTCCGCCGTATAATGAACGCCTTTTACAACCACTGAAGTCAATTGACGAAAATCGCTCAAATCAATCGTAATATCTGTTTTCTGAAGAAGCTTTTTATAATAGGAGACCAAGTCCAAATATCCACTACTTTCTATTAGCTTATCAAACTTGCATTCTTGCATTGGCGCGTCACCAATAATAATCTTTCCTTTGCCTCCCAGTGCTATAATGATATAGTCAGTAACGGCTGCAACAATGGACGGCTGCGTATAGAGGCAGTCAGTTCCATTTTGTGGTATCTGGTTCCTATCCATTACGAGGTTTGGTTTCAGAACGACAGTATCTCCTTCGGAAATCAAGTTTTTCAACGGATTCCACGCCTTGCTTCCAAAATGTTCCTTATCATATCCCGCCAAAAAAAAGCCTTCACGTACCATCTCATATACATAATTATGGACTTTTGAGATAGGCCCTTTGTATTCGGGGTACGCAATGGAGGGGCGAAAAGGAGGTATTTGAGGATAATAACACGTTTTTTGTTTAACAATCACAACTGGTTTATCTATCATGTTAAAGCTCACTTCATTTCTGGATGTGTTTTTTAGAGGTGTTTTTTCAGTTGGAAGCACCAGTTAAACGGCTATCTTATATTGGCGCTCTCAGCCAAGAAGAGAATTCCGTCTCAAAGCTTTCAGGAGAAAAAAGCTCATATCCTGATCCATGGAAAAAAGTCAGTTCTCCAAAGTAAACACGATCATTAACCACATAAAAATCGGTACGAATCTGAGGTATTCCGTCAGAAAGGATCTTCGCATATTCCAACATCTCATCGAGGCATACCGGTTTTTTAATCTCGAAGAAAGGATCCGTAGGATATTTTATTGATGCATGAACATATTCCCAGTCCAGAGTATAAAGATTTCGTCTATGATTTGAAAATCTGCCAAAGTCAACCTGCACAAGTTTAGGCTGTCCCTCAAAACAAAAGATCTTATAGTCCCTCAACTCTTGGTCTGTTTCATCCATCATGTATTTCTCCGCAAACAATTGTGGGACGATATTCTTATATTGGGGCTCTCTCCCGTACCAATAGAAATTTAACTTCAAGTTTTTTTCCAGTTTCCTCTTTGCTTCGGTTTTATTAAAACTAGATCTATCTCTACAGATAACCACTCCACCGGAATCATGATTTGTCTTTAGTACATACTGATTAGGAAGCCTGTCAAAATCAATGTCATCAAAATGCTTCCATACTCCAATTGTCGGAATGATATGCTCAGCGCCAATTTTTTTCGCAACATAGTCTTTAACTAGAATTTTATCCGTCATCATTGTATAATCTACAAGCTCTGGCATCGTAGCATAGACCATTTTATATTTCTGCAGTTTTTCATTGAAAGTTTTAGGGTTATCAAGATTCAGTTTTTTTCCTGTGCAGCGGAAGAATTTATATTTTAAGAACCATTCTGTCGGAAGCCAGTTAAAAAGCCCTCTCCTTTCAGCAATACTTAAGAACTGATACATATTCATTAACATTAATATGATTCCCTTCTGCTTCGATTTAAAAAAAAGGGCAAACTGTATTTGACAAAATTCCAATAAAAAACAATATTTGAAATAATAGTGATCGTCAACGTTATGATAGAAACCTTCAACGCCATTACACCCCAGGCAAGCCAAGTCTGATTAACAAAAGTGATCCGTCTTGTAAGCATGATAGCCAAGACTGCAGTTAATGCATCCACAAAAATGTGCTTCACAAAAATGCTGAATGGTCTATGCATAATGTGAGTTCTTAAATACCAAGCTTCATAGACTGTTTGATACACCATTGCCACTAGAGTTCCAATCGCAACGCCAAGCAAGCCAAAAGGAATAACCAGCACTATTGAGATGATGACATTCATGGATGCCTGTAAAATATAGCTTCGTTGTGTCTGCTTGAAGTGACCAGCGATCAGTATCATTGCATTGTACGGAAGCCGGATGCCGTAAAACCCGTTTGCAAAAACGATTACAGCAGCAAAAGCAGGGACACTATAACTGGCGTCAGACACGCCAGAGGTAAACAACCCGACAAATGGCACTATCATAATGCCAGCAATAGTATACAGTGAGGTTACAAACATATGCATAATCCATTCAAACACCGTAAAAGTGGTTTGCAGTTTTTCTCCCTCTTCATCCCTCTTTGCATACATACTTCCTAGGAGTGCCGACGTTCCCGTCAACAACACCTCAATCATCTGTTGAAGTCCGTTCAGAACCAAGTGATATACGTAGTAGACAGAGACATTCTCAAGTGTTGAAAAAAACGTAAGTACAATAGTATCTGCGTGCCGCATCACATATTGTGCAATATGTTGCGCCAAGCCGTTCCATTTCTGATTGATTGGTTCCTCTGTTAATTCAAGATGAAAATTGAGCTTGTAATGCTGATCGACATACAGCTTCAAAAGCATCGGGCGAAGAAGAACAACAATTGACGCAAATAGTTTGACCATCTCGATGGTCGCGTTTAATTGGATGAGAATAATGCCAAATACTGTATTCAGCATCGTCGTAAATGCTGAGATACCCAACTGAACATAAGAGCGCTGGTCCGCATTCAACAGCTGTTGATAGACTATCCCAAACAGATAATTAGCCAGAGAGCTGAAAGCAATTGCCCCAACAAGAACAGCAGTGGCAACATATCCATTTCTATGATCCACCGCTAGGGGGAAAAAAAACATCAGACCTGCCGTGTATGCACACAACAGCAGACCGATCTTGCGAAAGAAACGGCGTGAGGAGATCAGTACCCGACTGATGGCGTCTTCATCATGCTCTGCAAGCGGTTTGTACAGACTCGCCCTCACCACCGCACCCACGCCCATTTCCATCATGGAAAAGAATGCAAGGAATTGTGTAATAGAGGAAATCAGTCCATTTGTGGCAGAGCCATAGTGGATAATTATAAGGCGTGGAAGAATGAACCCACATATTAGTGTAGTAACCTGATTCAATATTGCGGTACATGTGTTATAAATAAGTTTTTTTCTTCTACTCATACAACGTCTCTCTGTTCACCTTAAGAACAGTACCGTTTTTCATCGTACCTCTGTACACATATTTATTCTTTTCACAATGGCATAAGTACAAATGGTTCGAACCCATCTTTGATAAAAAATAAAAAAAGGAGCGAGTTGAATACAAACAGAACAGGAATTGTCATTTTACGGTTCTCAACGTTACTATTTTCCAGCAATTCGTGCAGTGCGATTGGAAGCAGATATACAAGGGAAAAAGAAAAGTACAACATCCTCGCCCAAATATGGAATGTGAACACTAGCGGCTGTGAAACTGCTGCAAAAAGCAGCATTTTCAGAAACAAGGAAATCTTTCCATCCTTTCTTCTGTATAGCAGTGTGTAACAAATAAAGAAACATAGCCAAAGAAAAACAAGTAATGCATACCCACCCCGCGTTTCTAAGATCAATTCATTTCTAGCGAAAACATTAAAGAAGCGTCTGAAGTACGGACCTGCCATCCAAACTATAACTGTAGTCGGCAAGGAGGCCAAAACAGTTATTTTGTTCAGCGGTATCTGATTCAAAAAATAGAAAACAGAAAACACGAGGGCAGTTCTGTGGAAAAAAGCAGCACACAGTACCAAGAAGAAGAATTTTACCGGTTTTCTCTGCACAATAAAGGGTAAAGAGCTTATAACGATTAGCATAGCAATCCAATGTCTATTAAGATACTCTGCAGAACGGAAAAAAATTGTAAAAAAAACCAACAGCCCAACAATCGGATATTCTACATTTTTGTAAATTGTCACATAGAGTGGAAGAAGACATATAAGGCCAAACACAAAGATATATACGCGGACATCATTGGAAAATACGGTTGCGATGAGCTTCATAAGCAGGAGAAGTCCCGGCTCCCAGCTAGTTTTAAAACAATCCATCCAACTCATACTGGAAGCCCTAATAAAGGCTCTACAATAAATCGGTGTATCTGCTCCTATTGTCGGTGCTCGGAATACAATCAAAGGCAATAGGGTTAAACAGGCCAACAAATAAAGAATCTTCTTTCCAAACCGTCTAACAAATAAGTACAAAAAGCTGAACAGCCAAAGGACAAAATAGCACGTGATATAGATATTCAATTTTGAGGTCCCCAATTAATACGATTCTTCAATGAGATGACACCATTGTTGTCCGATAGCATAAAAGTCAAAAGCTTCCGCTCGTTTCAGTGATCGTTCAATATACCGCTCCCTTAGGCTGCTGTCTTTGAGGATAGCCTCCATTGCCTCAGCCAATTGCTTCTCATCATTTGTCAACTCATCTTTTGCATTAAAATGCTCTTTATCCCCAACCGCCGTCAGTATCCCGTATTCCTCATATTCAACGCCGTCCATCTTGTGAGGTAGCCCCGTTCCCGGTGCTAGAATCTCGCGAGATCCCGATTCACAGTCTGTTGCAATGATAGGCACACCACAGTTCATGGCCTCCAAAATTGTATTGCTCATTCCCTCAAAAAGCGATGGTAGCACAAACACCATGCTTTTTTTAATAAATGCATGAGGAGATTCAACAAAGCCCATAAAATGAATCTTCTCCTGGATTTTAAACTCATCTGCCAGTTGTTTTAGCCGATCTTCTAGCGGACCATTTCCGAACACGAAAAGGTGGGCTTCTGGCACTGTATCTAAGACTTTCGAAAAAGCCCGGATCAAATGCCATTGACCTTTTTGGTCATTCAACCTGCCCATTGTCGTAATGCTCAATGGTGGCATCTGTTCTGCGGCTTTTGTATGAAGAGCGGCTTTTTTTAACAACACCTCACCGTTGCACATGTTATAAATCACCGTCACCTTATCTCTGGAAACCTTACAGTTTTTGACCAAATCCTCGGCAACGCCCTCTGCCACTGCCACAATCCTCGTGCATCTTTTCTCAACAAATCTAAGCAGATGCACTTCAGATGCTTTAAGCTTGGGACCATTCATGCGTTTTTCCGATTTCGTCATCTGAATTCTGATAGACGGAAAGGTTTTGTCTCTGGTTTTGCTCAGTACGTTGACAAGATTTGCCCCATCCATCAAACTGATCGAAGCGTAAATATGGTTTTCCCTTTTAATTGTTTTTGTTGCTCGTGTTCTCCTGAAAACATTTCCAATCTTTTTCAGTTTATTCGTTTCCGGTGGGGTTTTTAAGTCATGTAATATTCCGCCGTAAGGATAGGAAATGTCACGTCCATCGAAGACGATAAGATGAACCTGGTAATAGGCACTTAAAGCGAGGGAGAGATTTGCCGCAGCGCGTTCTGCTCCACCACCATTGAGTTTCTGTACGACAATCGCGATACTATTCATTTTATGATCTCCGGCAAAATAATCTGGTCACCGAATATCCTGTCCCATTCCTCCGGTTCAAATGGCATCATTCCACCCCAGTGGAAAAAGGTTATCTCTCCGAAGTAGACATTTCCATCGACATCATAGAAGTCTATCCGTGACGCAGGAAACCCTTTGCTGAGAGCCGCTGCGTATTTTTTCATTTCTTCAAATTCTGGTGGGCACACTAGTATCCGATCAGCATTCTCATGCCCATTTTTTATCGGAAGATGCAAGAAATCCTCATCGTAAAAATCGAATTTTGTCTCCTGGTCTGGGACACCGCGATCTGTTGCTATAAAAAGGTATTTCACCTTTCCGTTAAAGCAGAAAAACTTATAGTCCTTTAGTTCGTATCCTGATTCGTCGACCAAATATGATTCAGCTATTATTCTGGGCCTTACGTACTTATATGGCCACTCACGTGTATGCCAGTAATAGTTAGTCTTCAGGTGTGACTCAATTTTCTTCCTTGCGGCTTCAACATTGAATTTCGATTTGTCAGGAACGAAATAATTGCCTCCACTGTCATGTGTACACTTCAAAACGAAAGCATCCGGCAATTCGTCAAAATTGATATCATCAAAACTATCCCAAACTCCGAGTGTTGGGATAATATGGTCTTGTCCAATCCGCTCAGCTGCCCAGTTTTTCACTTCCGCCTTGTCAACAAGCTTGATCTGAAGTGGATCATGATAATGAAGCTTCAGCCACTGCAGTTTTTCTGAATACGTTTTGGGATTCTTAAGCTCCAGCTTTTTATGCATCCGTTGCCTGAAACGAAGTTCGATGTATAATCGATCTGGAATTAGATGCGTTATCTTTTCCAGGAGCAGATTCATCTTGCTTCCTCCACCACAATTATTGAACTAATTCATTGATTGCCTCGCGCCATCGCCTCATAATGGCATCACCGCTGAACGCAAGAGCCGTCTCAATGCTGTGTTTCTGAATCCCGTTATTATCGGCTTTAAGTACGGTCCTCAGTTTATCGGCAAGCGCCTCAGCGTCTCCGATCGGCGTCAGGAAGCCATTCACGCCGTCTTGTATTATCTCATCTACGCCTTTCCACGACGTTGTAATGCATACCATACCAGACAGCATAGCTTCCAACAGGGCGTTAGATAAACCTTCATAGTCAGAGCACATGATAAAATACGCATATTGGTGCATGATATCAAAAATGCGATCACTGTTTCCAGGCAGGTAAATCCGATCTTTAAGCTCCAACTCACAAACCAACGCTTCCAACTCCGCTCTCTTGGAACCCTCACCGTATATATACAATGATTTATTCGGAAATTCATCTGCAATCAGTTTGAATGCGCGGATCATCATAGTATGGTTTTTCTGGTCCATCAGTTTCCCAACACAGAGGAAATCCTTCTTCGGGTGTGGCCCCCTGTATATCGGAGCTGAGATCGGATTGCCAATGATTACGCTGTTTTCCCTACACCACTTTGCGTAATAATTTGCCTGATACTTTGTCTGGAAAACGACTCTTTTGGCCTTACTGTAAAAGCGTTTACAAAGCCACTGTTCAAGTCTGCTACGTCGGTCATGAGCGGGGTCATTGCGTTCAGAGACCAGTACTGGAACCCCAGTTCCCATAGCAGCAATCATCGTAAGCATATTGATGCGTCCAGTGAAAGAAACTATCACGTCCGGCTTTTTCGTCAGGATAATGTTTCGAATATCCGCAACCCAGTGGAAAGCGTTTCTAAATTGACTTCCGGGATGGACTATTGTATGAATTTCAATTTGATCGCTGATTATATATTCAATCTCTGGATGAAGAAGGATTGCCAAATGGACTGACCACCCCTGATTGACATATTCATCCGCCAACAGCGCTATCACACGCTGTGCGCCACCACGATTCAGACTACCAGATACAAATAGGATTGTTTGATTGCTTCTCATCTAAGAGTGTGGGTTATTCGTCGTTTTCAGACTACCAAACCCACTTCCTCCTTTCGTTTTCCCGCATCAGGTCAATCCGACAGCAAAGTCCGGCTAACCAGAATTAACCACGACGATTTCCGTTTTTAGGTATGTTTGACTCAAAAGAGATATTCAATCATCCCTATAAGTTCGAAATTTGACGCATTTCATTGCAAATATACCACATTTCATTATTAACTATTTCATGCTTACGAGATATAATTTAGGTACCTTTTAGGTATGAGGTGTTGCTTTGTGGGGAACTATTCTGTGCCCGAGTCAATCCGCCGAATGAAGCCGCCAGGGACAATGGTAAAGAACATCAGTGGTTACTATTACGTCTATGAGTATAAAACCACCACAGATGGCAATGGCAAGCGTAAGACTGTCATGGGGAAAAGCATCGGAACCATCAAGCCTGACAAGGGTTTTATCCCGAATGACAATTATGCGCGTGATGTAGAGATGACATCTCTGGAGTTCGGACAGTATACAGTAGTACTTGCCAACTCGAAAAACACCTTGAAGCTTTTGGAGGAATTCTTTAATCCAATCGATGCTTCTCGGATCTACTGCACCGCTGCAATCCACTTCATCAACGGTTTTACTTGCCTCACAGAAGTGAGCCGGTACTATGAGATGAGTTATCTGGGTGTGGTGTTTCCCGGGCTTAAGCTTGGATACAAGGCACTGTCGTCCTTATATGACGATCTCGGACGCAGACAAACCAATGTTCTGGCCATGGAAGCCGCGCTTGTGAATCGGTCTTCTCATCATATGGCAATAGACGGCCATGTGATCGGTAATGTATCAGCTGAAAACGATTTGTCTGCAAAGGGTTACAAATTCCGAAAGCTTGGAGAAGAGCAGATCAACCTTTTGATGGCCTATGACGTCAATACGGGGATTCCTTTGCTATCCAGGGTGTTTGACGGAGGGCTTTCAGACAAGCTCAGTGTGAAGGATTTGGTCAACGAAGTTGAGATTCAGAATATGCTGTTCATTGTTGACCGGGGATTTTACAGTGCCTCCAATCTTGAACTCTTCTCGCAAAATGGTAATTCATACATTATTCCCATCCCGAATAGCAACAACCTTACGAAAGATGCCGTTGCTGAATTGGTTTTCACCAGGAGATTTGTGTACAAGAAAGAAAAGAAGGCATCCGTCATAGAATACAAGGAAATCGTTGACAGTCAGTACAGGGTGCTGGTCTTCCGAGATCTGAACGAATCTGCTGAGGAGCAGGCAAACTATCTTCGCTATGTGGAGCTTGGGCATAAGTCCTATACCCTGGAAAAATACAATGAGATAAAAGACCTGCTTGGAGTTACTGTCCTTCAAACCAGCATTTTTGATAAGACACCACAGGAAATCTATGAACTCTATAAGAAACGCTGGAAGATTGAAACCTACTTCAATTACTTTAAAAACTCAGCCGATTACAATGCACTCCATCTTCCTGATTACTACAAAATGCAGGGTCTGGCATTCATTATGTTGGTAGAAGCTCTGATCTATCATGACTTTCAGTCAGCGATGAAAGAGATCAAAGGGAAAACAATTCGGGATGCTCTTCTTGATGCCAGAACAATCAAAATTCACAAGCGTAAAGATTCCTGGCAAATATGTAATTGTAAGAAATCAATTCTGACTCTATTTGAGCAATTGCACACCCCGATGTCAGTGGATCTTCCGCCTACCTAAAAACGGAAATTACTGTGATTAACAGTTCCTGTCTTTTCGGGCTCATTATACGGAAGACCCGTTTCATATTGTCCTCCAAGGTGCCTTTCATTCCTTCTTCTGGCCCATCTTCTATTTAGTGAAGAAGATAGCTGTGGGGGATACGTTCGATCCATTAAATACAGCGTTTCGACTACCAATGGTCGAGGAGTTTTTCTTTTCGAGTCCACACTCTTGATTATGGCAAAGCCGGCGAGTCCTAGCGAGATGGAGTTAGCTCATTCAGTTACCTTCTAATAATCCCATCTCTTTTAATATTACAGAGTTTACAATATTAACATCGAACTTTTCTTCAGCGTACTTTCTACCTTCGATCCCCATTTTATTTACATCGTGTTTATGATCAATCATCCATAGCATTCTCTCAGCCAATTTCTCATAATCTCGAGGAGGAATTAAAAAGCCATTTCTTCCTCTTCCAAATTTATCTGGATCTCGAATTGTTTCTCTGCATCCTGGGCTATCACATGTTACAATTGCACGTCCGCTGCTCATTGCCTCCAGCAGAACATGTGGTACGCCTTCTCGATAATAAGACGGAAAAACAAAAACAGTGCATTCTTCCAGCGCGGTCTTCATGTCTTCAATGTATCCCAAATATTGTACAATGCCCTTATTTATGAATAATTGTAGCTCGCTTTCAGGGAAACTATCTATGCCGCTCTCTAACTTACCTGCAACCTTGAATACTGCGTTCGGATGTTTTGCTTTGACCAATTCTGCAGCCTTACAGAATTCTCGTACTCCCTTACTAATCAGTAATCTTGTGGCAATAAGAAAAACAGGATTACCCTTCTGTAATGGGTGATAAGGAAAACTGTCCAAGTCAATCCCCGATCCTGAAACCACAAGGCACTTTTCTTCTTTTAAAACCCCTCTTCGAATCAATTCATCCCTGTCATCCTGATTCTGGAAAAACACTTTTTCCGCAAAGAGAAATGCCATTTTATATAATAAACAGGTTATTTCACGAATCATTCTAGCCTTGAATTTGTCATTCTCGACAAACGCTCGTCCAAGGCCGTTCACAGTGGGGAACACTCTTTTCATTCCTACAATTCCAGCAGCAAGAGAACCGTATATATTAGGTTTAGGAGTATAGCTATAAATAATATCGATATTATTCTTTCGATAGTATTGTATATATATCATCAATAATGACAGATCAGCAAACGGATTTATTCCTGAATGAGAAACTCTCATATAATGATACTTGACTCCAGATTGTTGTATAAGTTCGTCGCATTCATTTTGCATACCAGTTAATGTGATCTGGCACCCACATTGTCTAAAGTCTTGAAGTAGTTTTCCTCTAGTTCTAAAAAAGAGGGGGGAGAGAAGTCCATTGTTGATAAGAAGATTCAAAATGCTATTCCTCTAAAACACTTTCAACCGCAAGTTATAAACTACCTTGTTTATATTGTTTGGCAATAGACTGGAAATATATAATGGCAATATATACTGGTTATTATTATCTTTTTTCCACTCTTTTAAAATAATACGGGCAATCCTTTTTTCACCGGCAAGGATCGTCGTAAAAACATATATACACATTTTCCTGTTATATTTTTTACGCATCCAAAACTTTTCAGCATCTGACCATTTAGGACTAACCATTTCCGCCTTTAGTAAATTCAGTAGCGCCTTTGGATAGGCAATTTTAACCCTCCTTCTGGCGTTTTCTGCTGCATTTCGTCTGTAGTCTACACGTACTTTTGGTGAATAGGCAACCAGAGGATTGTTTTTTGCAACTCGAGCCCATAGGTCCAAATCCTCTCCAATTTCTTCCCCTGGGGTGAACATTCCCGCTCTGTAAATAGCGGATTGTTTTATTACGGTCGCCGAAGTCCAAACTGTATCATATACATTTTTATAGGTCATCCAATAACTCTTTATTAAGGTATCTTCATTGTTCAGGGTCTTCGAGTAACGGACTTTACCATTTTCCAACACCACCCGATATGCTGAAACATACATATCACTTTCTGGATATCGATTGATCAAAGAATAGATAGTCTCCAAGTAGTCTGGGTGCCAGTAATCATCTGCATCTAAAAAAGCAATATAATCTCCATTTGCATTTTCAATTCCCGTATTGCGAGCTACTGCAACCCCCTGGTTGTCTTGAAAAATGCATTTGAGGCGACTTGACTGTATGGTTTTAACCCTGTCTTTTGAATGATCTGTGGATCCATCATCAACAACAATAACTTCGTAATCGTTGAAAGTCTGATTTAAGACACTGTTTATTGTATCAACAACATATTGTTCTTTGTTATACAATGGAATCACAACAGAAAAGGTCATGCTCTCACCTTATTCTTGAAACTTCTATACTCATTAAGGCAAAGGACACTACCGCACTTTATTCTTCCTCTGCCGTAATCTTTCCTACGTCTATCCCTTCGGTACTCTCTTCTTTGAACAGGATTCCAAAGGTGGCGAACATCAGCTGAAGATCTGTCAGGACGCTCATGTGATTGATATAGAGCAGATCGAACTCCAGTTTCTCATAGGGATCCGTATTGTACTTGCCATAGACCTGCGCATACCCCGTAAGGCCCGCCTTGACCTGCAGACGGAGGCGGAAGTCCGGCATCTTCTCGCAATACTTTTCCGCGATCTCCGGCCGTTCCGGTCTCGGTCCCACAAAGGACATGTCACCCTTCAGTATATTAAACAACTGCGGCAGCTCGTCTACTCTGCACTTGCGGATGAGCCGTCCGACCGGCGTGATCCGCGGATCGTTTTCCCCGGTACTGAGTCGCGCAACTCCGTCTTTTTCCGCGTCCATCCGCATACTGCGGAATTTCAGGATGCGAAACTCTTTCCCATCCTTGGTCAGCCGCACCTGCCGGTAGAGCGCCGGTCCCCCGTCATAGAGCCGGATGGCAATTGCTGTAAGCAACATAACAGGACTGGCAATGATCAAACCGACAATTGAGGCGGCCACGTCAAATACCCGCTTGATGATCCTATATTCCGGATCCAAGCTTGTTCTTTTGACACACAGCACCGGCGCATCGAAAGACTGGATATGGACTGCCTCCTGCATGATGACATCCCCCACATGGGGCAGGAAGAACCCGGTAATACTGTTCTCCTTACAGTACTTGGCGATGCCGTTGCGGCAGCGGGAATCGACGCCCGCCACAAACAGCGCTTCATATCCCTCCAGCCTTGGACGAAGCTCCTGAAAAGTCATTCCTGCGCAACAGATCTCATTCTCTATTCGAAACAGTCGGTCTGTCGGTTTCCCTTTCACCGTTTCCAGGCGTCTTCTGTCCACCGCGTTGCGATAGATCAAAAGCGTCTTCCTCTGCGGGTTTAAATGGAAGAAGATTTTGTTCCCGAAGTAAGACCACACGACGTCCGAGATCAGCTGAATCCCCAGCATCCCGAGAAAGATCCATGGACTGTGCCATTTTCGCCAGGCGAACGAAACAACAAAATAAATGATCGTCAGGCTGAAAAACTGGGAGATGAACTGACCAAAAACAAGCGTCCTGATCCGGCTGTATCCGAATAGATAGGCGTTATAGGTTCTGGTAAAAAACAGGAGCAAAGCTGCGTAAGCGGCAGTAATATAATAATTATACCGATAACCATACGCCTGCGTTTGAAAAAATCCATACCGGAAGAAGAGCCAGAACGTAAAAAACAGAGCCAGCGAGAGTAGAAAATGAATCAGCTCAAACCCGCTGAGAATGAACTGTTTCCTGTATTCATTTTCACTCTTTGCTGTGTTTAACACAACAGGTTCTCTCTCCATCGGATTCTCACTTCTCTTGATCTGTCTCGCGGCCGGAAACACATTTTGAGGCTTCCATCGTTTGATCTGAAATTGATTGCAGCGAATGTGCCCTTGGTCCATAAATATACAGTGTTTATGATAGCACAAAATGAGCGATCATGCAATAGTTTCAGCTTATTTGGCGCTAAAAAAGCACGTCCCGAAAACCGGAACGTGCTTTTCATTCATCTTATTCTTTCATCAGCTCTAAAAGTGATGACTTACTTCTTCTCCTGGTCGAAGGTCTTCCTGGCCTCATCCCAGCCGGCCTTCAGGCTCTTGAACGCGACGGCGGCGAAGTCCTTGAGTTCGGTGCTGGCGTCAACGGCAACGGCGGAGAGCTTGTCGGTGGCTTCCTTCAGCGCGGCCTTGGCGGCCTCGACCTTGGCGTTGACCTCTTCCTCGGCGGCCTTCACTTCGGCTGCCTTCTCCTCTTCTTCCTTGATCGCGGCCTGAGCAGCGGCGAGGCGGGCGATGGGGACACGGAACGGGCTGCAGGAGACGTAATCCAGACCGGCCTTGTGGAAGAACTCCACAGAGCTGGGGTCGCCGCCGTGCTCGCCGCAGACGCCGAGGTGCAGGTCCGGACGGGTGGCGCGGCCCAGGGTGGCGGCCATCTTCACGAGCTTGCCGACACCGATCTGGTCGACGCGCGCAAACGGATCGCTCTCATAGATCTTGTGCTCGTAGTAGGCGGGCAGGAACTTGCCGGCGTCGTCACGGCTGAAGCCGAAGGTCATCTGGGTCAGGTCGTTGGTGCCGAAGGAGAAGAACTGGGCTTCCTTCGCGATCTCATCCGCGGTCAGCGCGGCACGCGGAATCTCGATCATAGTGCCGACCAGATACTTGAGGTCGGAGCCGGACTCGGCAATCAGCTTGTCGGCGGCCGCGACAACGACGTCCTTGACGAACTTGAGTTCCTTGACTTCACCCACCAGCGGGATCATAATCTCGGGGCGCAGGTTCCAGTCGGGATGGCGCGCGGAGACAACCAGAGCGGCCTTGATGACGGCACGGGTCTGCATTTCGGCGATCTCCGGATAGGAAACGGCCAGGCGGCAGCCGCGGTGGCCCATCATCGGGTTAAACTCATGCAGGTTGTAGATCACGGCCTTGATCTGTTCCACGCTCTTGCCTTCGGCCTCGGCGAGGGCGGCGATGTCCTCTTCCTCGGTCGGGACGAACTCATGCAGAGGAGGATCCAGGAAACGGATGGTGACAGGATAGCCCTTCATGGCCTCATAGATGCCTTCGAAGTCTTCCTGCTGCATCGGTTCGAGCTTGTTCAGGGCGGCAACGCGCTCTTCCTTCGTATCGGCGCAGATCATCTCACGGAAAGGTCCGATGCGGTCGGCGTTGAAGAACATGTGCTCGGTACGGGTCAGGCCGATGCCGTGGGCGCCCAGCTCAACGGCCTTGGCGGCGTCGTGCGGGTTATCGGCATTGGTGCGGACTTCCAGGCGGCGATACTTGTCGGCCCAGCTCATGATACGGCCGAACTCACCGGCGATGGTCGCGTCAACCGTCGGAATGATGCCGTCATAGATGTTGCCGGTGGAGCCGTCGATGGAGATGTTGTCTCCCTCATGATAGGTCTTGCCGGCCAGGGTGAACTGCTTGGCTTCCTCGTCCATCAGGATGTCGCCGCAGCCGGAGACGCAGCACTTGCCCATGCCGCGGGCAACGACAGCCGCGTGGCTGGTCATACCGCCGCGGACCGTCAGGATGCCCTGGGCGGCGGCCATGCCCTCGATGTCCTCGGGGCTGGTCTCAAGGCGGACCAGGACGACCTTTTCCTTGCGGGCGGCCCAGGCCTTGGCGTCTTCCGCGGAGAAGACGATGCGGCCGCAGGCGGCGCCGGGGGATGCGCCGAGGCCCTTGCCGATCGGTGTTGCGGCCTTCAGCTTGTCCGCGTCAAACTGCGGGTGAAGCAGCGTATCGAGGTTTCTCGGCTCGATCATGAGAACGGCCTTCTTCTCGTCGATCATGCCTTCGTCAACGAGATCGCAGGCGATCTTCAGTGCGGCCTGTGCGGTGCGCTTGCCGTTGCGGCACTGCAGCATGTAGAGCTTGCCGTTCTCGACGGTGAACTCCATGTCCTGCATATCGCGGTAGTGATCCTCAAGAAGGGCGCAGACCTTGACGAACTGCTCATAAGCCTCGGGGAACTTGTTGGCCATCTCGGAGATGGGCATCGGGGTGCGGACACCGGCGACAACATCTTCACCCTGGGCATTGGTGAGGAACTCACCCATGAGCTTCTTCTCGCCGGTGGCCGGGTCACGCGTGAAGGCGACGCCGGTGCCGGAGTTTTCGTTCAGGTTGCCGAAGACCATCGGCATGACGTTGACGGCAGTGCCCCAGGAGTAGGGGATGTCGTTCTGCTGTCTGTAATAGTTGGCGCGCGGGTTGTCCCAGGAACGGAACACGGCGCGGATGGCTTCCTTCAGCTGGACGACGGGGTCGGAGGGGAAGTCTTCGCCGATCTGCTTCTTGTACTCGGCCTTGAACTGCTCCGCCAGCTCCTTCAGGTCCGCGGCGGTGAGTTCCACGTCGTACACGACGCCCTTGCGGGTCTTCATCTCGTCGATCAGCTGCTCAAAGTACTTCTTTCCGACTTCCATGACGACATCGGAGAACATCTGGATAAAGCGGCGGTAGGAGTCATAGACAAAGCGTTCAAACTTGGGATCGGGGTTGCCCTTGATCATGGCGGCGACGACATCGTCGTTCAGACCGAGGTTCAGGAT
>Ga0256404_1006339_pt1 | contig 19713 bp, 12 predicted proteins | sample RumenRJG_01DNA_FD_185990 | JGI IMG/M metagenome (GOLD analysis project Ga0256404, IMG submission 185990) | Bovine rumen microbial communities from Lethbridge, Alberta, Canada - RJG_01 | ecosystem: Host-associated > Mammals > Digestive system > Stomach > Rumen | place: Canada: Alberta | collected...
AGATGTCTTTCATGTTCATAGCAGAGGGCACCTCAATAGCTGCGTGTTTGCCATGGTTCATAGCGCAGAGAGCTACGGGAACATGATGAAGCCAGTCGGTAGCAATATAGACGAGATCTATGTCCGGTCGCTTGCAGAGCTCCACATAGCCGGAGTCGCCATAATAGATAGCGGCCTCAGGAAGATGAGCTTTCTTCAAAAACTGCTGGCAATACTCAGCGCGATCTTTCTCATGGTCGCAGATAGCTACGATCTGCACACCGGGAATATTCACCCAGCGAGCTACAGCACCTGAACCGCGCATACCAGTACCTACAAAGCCTACTCTTACAACCTTGAGCTTGGGAGTAGTCAGATTGAGAACATTGGTCTGGCCGGCAGGGCGTTGCGGGGTTTCTACGACAATAGTACCCTTATCCCAATGCCAGTGACTTCCGTCGCTCAGTGTCCCCTGTGCATTTGCATTATTCCAGCAAATCACAGCAAAGAGAACGAGGGCAACGTTCAAAATACTTTTTACATTTTTCATAGTTCAATTAATTATTATATTGTTGTTTGTTTTAATTACCACATTAGACTCGGATGCGAGACTATGCTTCTATTTCTTAATATTCGGCTCCTCCAGTCCGTAATGGAACTTACGATCGTCCAAAAGAAGGAGAGTCGAAACTATGACTGCGCAAATGCCGAACACAGCAAATATGGTCATTGGCAGAGTATAATCGTAGCCAATTATCTTACCCGATGCGTCCACTATTGTAGAGCACTTGTCTATAACCCAACCGATGAGTACCGGCACAAGGGCGAGGCCGATATTCTGAATATAGAAGATAATGGCATAAGCGCTTCCTAACTGCTTCATGGGAATTATTTTCGGAACACTGGGCCACATGGCGCTCGGTACCAGAGAGAAGGCAATGCCAAGTAAGATCATAAGGGCTATAGCCAGATAGTAACTGCTCAACATCGGAATGGCAAAACCGATGTGAACTATCGTCAATATCACACTACCTATTATCATAAGCGCGGCACCATGGCCAATGCGGTCGTAGAGCGAGCCAAAAACAGGAGTAAGCAGTATTGTGCCAAAAGGCAGCAAGGCGGGTATCAATCCGGCCAGATCTTCTGGTACGCTGTACTTATAAATCATCAGCTTGGTAGCAAATTTCAAAAACGGGAATACTCCAGAATAGAACAGGACGCAAAGAATTGTGATGAGCCAGAAACCGCGACTCTTGAAAATAAGAACCAGATCATGGAGTTTGAAACCTTCTTCCTTTTCTACCGTTGCAGAAGCTGTGGCATCATCCTCCTTCTTATCCATCACGCAATAGATCAGATAGAAGAGAAGACCTATAATCAGCAGCACGACACCCAGCAGGACGGAAGCCGAAGCGTGATTGCCAAAATGCTTGGCGAACGGCAGACTAAAGCACAAGGCAGCAGCCGTACCGATTCGGGCAAGCGCTACCTGAATGCCCATGGCAAGCGCAAGCTCGTGTCCCGTAAACCATTTTACAATTATCTTGCTGACAGTAATACCGCTGATCTCACAGCCTACGCCGAATATGGCAAAGCCGAGAGACGTATAGATTACCTGCATATGCATTCCAAAAAGCATCTGATCGCCGAAGTTATGAGCGAGCGCGGCATATTTAATAAGAGCTCCTATCGTCATTAATGACGCAGACATGATGCCTGTAAAGCGAATGCCACACTTATCCAGAATGATACCTCCGAAAAACAGCATCAACAGGAATACATTTATGTAGCCATAGCTCCCTGCAAAAAAGCCGTACTCACTGCTTGTCCATCCGCTCTTAACGAGCATATCCTCGAGTGGAGACATCACGTCGGTCACAAAGTATCCGCACATCATCGTAAATGATACGAGGATAAGTGCAGTCCACCTCGCACCCGTGCTTTCACTCAAGCGTTTTCTTATTGCTTCAGTCATCTGTCCTAATTATTATTCTATTATTTTTTTAGCCATCTATCGAGCCAGCGGAAGAATGTCCGCTGCCACATTATTCCATTCTGAGGTTTCAGTACCCAATGATTTTCGTCAGGGAATAGCAACAATTCTGCAGGAATGCCTCGTAATTTCGCAGCGCTGAAAGCAGCCTCAGCCTGAGAGTATTCAATACGAAAATCACGTTGCCCATGAATACAAAGTATAGGAGCATCCCATTTATCTACCGATAGATGGGGTGAATCACTGAACACTTTTGCCTGAACTCCGTTCTTCTTCACCCATGGAGCAGAGCCCATATCCCAATTGGCAAACCACATTTCTTCTGTCTCCAGATACTGGCTCTCTGTGTTAAAGATACCATCATGCGCTATAAAGCATTTAAACCGTTTGTCGTGATGTCCGGCAAGCCAATAAACGCTATAGCCTCCGAAACTTGCACCGACGCATCCCAGTCTGTCTTTGTCTATATAACTCTCTTTAGCAAGGTCATCTATGGCGGCCAGATAGTCCTTCATGCATAGTCCTGTGTAGTCCCCTGAAATTTCTTCCAGCCATTCGCTACCAAATCCAGGCAAGCCGCGGCGATTAGGCGCTATAATTACATAGCCATTGGCGGCCATAATCTGAAAATTCCATCGATAGCTCCAGAACTGGCTCACAGGAGACTGCGGTCCCCCTTCGCAATACAGAAGAGCCGGATATTTTTGATTAGGATTAAAATGAGGAGGATATATCACCCAGCATAATTCCTTTTTCCCGTCTACCGTATTCACCCAACGCTCTTTGACAGCGCCAAAAGTTACCTTATCATATGTCTCTTTATTGACGAAAGTAAGCTGCTCTACTTTGCTATAGCCTTTCTTCTCGGGGCGCACTACATAAAGCTCATCTGCCTGACTTATGCTATGTCTCTTTACTAAAAGGCTGCGCGATGCAGAAACGTAGTCTACAATGCTATAATCGCAAGTGTCATCGGTTATTGGGGCTATTTGGCCTTTAAGGTCCACGCTATATATATTAATGCGTGCTTGCCAGCAACCTGCAAAATACAATTTCTTGGAATTGCTGTCCCAGCAATAGCCGTCTACACCACTATCAAAGTCTTCGGACACATAATTTTTCTTTCCGGAAGAAAGTTCATATACACACAGCCGGGCACGATCGCTTTCATAGCCATCGCGCTTCATACTGGTCCATGCAATATATTTGCCATCAGGCGAGAATTTAGGATTATCATCATACCCTCGATTCTCGTCTCCGTTACTATAATCTATCTGGTCTTTAAGCGAACGGGTATAGTCAATGTCTTTATTGTCACTAAAGCCGACGCTCTTGCACAAATTCTTAGTGACACCTGTCGTCAAATCGTATAGGAAGATATCGCTATCCGTGCTGACGGCGTAGTCACGGCCAGTTTTCTGCCGCAATACATAAGCAAGCTTTTTAGAATCAGGACTCCAAGCAAACTCTTCCATTCCGCCGAACGGAGTCATCGGACATTCGTATGGCTTCCCTTCCAAAAGGTCGTGACTATTTACAACTTTCCCATCGACAATATCGGCGAGGAAAGGATGAGGTATAGAAGTAACGTAATGATCCCAATGTTTGTACATCAGTTCATGAATGAGCATACCGCTGGCCTTTGGCAGGTCTGCGTCATTCTTTTTGATGGATACATCTGTAGGGATTTCGCGAATGAGTAATACCTTCTTCTCGTCCGGCGAAAAAGAGAAACCCTCTATATCATCAGCCTCAGCAGATATACATCGCCTGTCGCTTCCATTCGTATTTACAGTCCATATCTGGGCTATACCGTCCTTCTGAGCCAAATATGCGATTTTTGTTCCACCACTAACGAACACCGGGCTACTCTCAGAAGAACTGTTGTCTTCTGTTATTTTGCGCGTAGAGTTTTTGTCCAAATCCTTAACGTAGATAGACGTGTGACCCTTATTCTCCTTAATATTATAGTTTGTAACAGTATATACGATTTGCTTCCCGGAAGGTGATACCGCCGCTTCGCCTATACGACCCATAGACCAAAGCAACTCCGGAGTCAGAAGATCACCTTCCTGCGTTTCAGCATTACAGTCTATCGGAAAGAATGGCATCATTAATAGCGCAATAAGTATTACCAGAATCTCTAATCTGTTTTTCATCTTTGCTTGTCTTGACGTTTTTCTTGCATCTTCATCATTTCCTCCTGCTTCTTCTGAAGGGCCTCCAGACGTGCGGCCATACCACTTAGCTTTTTAGGATTCTCCTTGTTGGCCTTATAGTTTTGCTCCAGCTTGGCAAGTAGTTTCTTGTCATCAATAGTGCGGCGCAAGAACCACATCGTAAGAGCACTGAATAGCAGTGAAATGAAATAATAATAATTCAGACCTGCAGAGTAATCGTTGAAGACGAAGAAAAAGAACACGGGCATGAGATACATCATATACTGCATGATCTTCATCTGAGAAGCCTGCTGACCGCTCATCATATCCTTCTGTAGGCGCATTGTCATGACGCTGTACACCACGTTGGTGAGGCAGAATAACAGACAGAATGCACTGATATGATCGCCTATTCCCCATATAGGATTTGAGAATGTGATCAACGGGTCATAGGTTGACAAATCATCTACCCATAGGAAGCTCTGGCCTCGCAATTCGATAGCATTAGGAATGAAATTGAACATCGCAATCCATATAGGCATCTGGATAAGCATAGGCAGGCATCCACCCATAGGGCTTACACCGTATTGACTATAAAGTTGCATTATCTCCTGCTGCTTTTTCATATTGTCTGCAGGGTCGGGATACTTGGCGTTTATCTCATCTACTTTCGGCTTGAGCACACGCATCTTCGCACTGCTCAGCACGCTCTTTCGTGTTGGCACGTAAACAATAATGCGGAGAAGTAATGTGATAAGCAGCAACACTATACCCATCGACAAGCCGAGGTCTGTGAGCCAATCGAAAATATAAATGGTAAAGTAGCGATTGATAAGGCGGAATAACGGCCAGCCTAAATATACCAAATGCTCCAGCTTCAGGTCTTTGTCCGGCGAGACAATGTCATCCACCTTCTGTAAGGTTCTGAAGTGATTGGGACCAAGGTAAAATTTGAAGCTGGTGGCCTTGGTGCCGGCCGGATCGAATAGTACCTGCGCCGTGGCATAGTAGTCCTTCAAAAAACCTTTAGCTGTATCTTGTTCCAGCGGCACACTCTTCAGATCTACTTTGCGGAACTGATCCGCAGCAATCATCGTCATGCCGAAGAACTGATCCTTGAAGGAAATCCAATCTAAGTTCTCGTCCAGACTCTCCTCCTTCTCCTTCGTGGGGTCCAGTCTGTCTGTGCCACCATCCGCTTTCTTGTAGGTTAAAGCAGCATATTGATTCTCGAATTTGTATCCTCTCTCCTGCTGCTCCAATGACTCATGCCATTCCATCGTCATTACTTTAGATGTAGGCAACAAGTATGGCTGCATGGAGTCAGCTTTAATCTCCATGTCCAGCAGATAATGATCATGGAGCTTATATGAGATGCACAATTTTCCGCCATTCACAGCTCTTGCCACCATATTAACGGTAGAATCGGTGACATTCTCAGGAGTGAAATGAAGCGAAGCAGTCTCAATGTCTTCCTGCTTGCCGGCGATAACGAACGACATGCCGGACTTTTGCGAGCTGTAAAGAAGAAGAGGTTTCTTCTCCTGGTCCTTGTAGTTGTTGAGTATTACTTTGCCTATTTCGCCTCCAGTGGCATTAATAGTGACCGTAATGTCCTTGTTGCTCAGGTTTACCGTCTTTTTGCCGGCCGGTGTGTTGGCGAACAGAGTATCCGAACGAACTTCTTGCTTGTCGCTTACTGCTTTTTTCGCAGATTGGGTTGTGCCATTTGCTTCCTTTAATGCGCTTATCGAATCCTCTATCTCCTGTTGCCTTATTTCCTCCTGTTTGGGGCGGTTGAAATAGCTGAAACCTATTATTACCGCAGCTACGAGAAGGAAACCAATGACTGAGTTTTTATCCATTTGTTATTACTTCTGCTCGGGTGTATTTTCTACTATGGTTTTTATGAAATTGAGGAATAGTGGATGGGGATGGAGCACCGTGCTGCTGTACTCAGGATGGAATTGCGTGCCAATATACCACTTCATCGTAGGTATTTCCACAATTTCCACGAGATTGGTCTCGGGATTGGTACCAACACAGTACATACCTGCCTTTTCAAATTCCTCTCTGTAATCATTGTTGAATTCATAGCGATGACGATGCCTCTCTTCTATTCTGTCAGTACCGTAGATTTTTCTCACACGGCTACCTTCCTTGAGCACACAATCATAAGCACCGAGGCGCATTGTACCACCGAGATTGGTGATATTCTTCTGCTCCTCCATCAGGTCGATGACATTGTGCTTGGTCTTCTCGTTCATCTCTACGCTATCAGCATCCTTATAACCGAGGACATTGCGTGCAAACTCGATGACCATCATCTGCATACCGAGGCAGATGCCAAATGTCGGCAGATCATGCTCTCTACAGTATTTAGCTGCAGTAATCTTGCCCTCTATCCCCCTCTGTCCAAAGCCCGGACATATAACAACTCCCTGCATGCCTTTGAGCTTTTCTTCGACGTCGCTCTCATCGATATACTCGCTGTTGATGAAATGGGTTACGACTTTCCTATTATTATAGGTACCAGCCTGCGACAGGGATTCCAGAATACTCTTGTATGCGTCCTGTAGATCATATTTGCCTACAAGTCCTACATGAACCTCTATCTTTGCCTTGTGACGACGGTCAAGGAATGCTCTCCAAGGTCCGAGGCCCGGTGTTTCGCCCGGCTCTATTCCCATCTTTCTCAGTATTGTGGCGTCGAGCCTTTGCTCCTGCATTCTGATGGGCACCTCGTAAATAGTGGGCTGATCAATACTCTGCACTACTGCGTTGAAATCTACATTGCAGAAATTGGCCACTTTCTTGCGGATATTGTCGTTCAGCTCATGCTCAGCTCTTAGTACAATAATGTCGGGCTGTATGCCTAGACTCTGCAATTCCTTAACTGAATGCTGGGTAGGCTTTGTCTTAAGTTCTTTGGCTGCTGCCAGATAGGGTACATAAGTAAGATGGATGCATAATGCATTGCGGCCAAGCTCCCACTTCAACTGTCTGATTGACTCCAGAAACGGCAGGCCCTCAATGTCGCCTACCGTACCGCCAATCTCTGTTATCACAAAATCGAAGTGGAACTTGTTGCCCAGATACAATATGTCGCGCTTTATCTCATCCGTTATATGAGGAACTACCTGTATGGTCTTGCCAAGATAGTCTCCGCGACGTTCCTTTTCAATGACGTTCTGGTAAATGCGCCCGGTTGTGAAGTTGTTGTGTTTGGTGGTCTTTATGCCCGTAAAACGTTCATAATGACCCAAATCCAGGTCTGTCTCCTGTCCATCAGCCGTGACGTAGCATTCGCCATGTTCGTACGGGTTCAGAGTACCCGGGTCCACATTAATATAAGGGTCAAACTTCTGGATTGTGATGTTATAACCACGAGCCTGTAGCAGCTTTCCTATAGAGGATGAAATAATGCCTTTTCCTAATGAAGAAGCAACGCCGCCGGTAACAAAGATATATTTGGTCTCAGCCACAATAGTTTATATTAAATATTTGAACTTCAAAAAACATAACGCAGTCGGTGTGATATTTAGATTATTTCTTTGGGGGAGGTGGTTCTAAAGGACTACAATCAACCGCGCAAATCTTTTTATCGATATTCTATTTACGTGCAAAGTTACGAATTTTATATCCTTTCAGCCTTTTTCGTTTAAGAAAAAGTAGATGTGATGTTTTTTTAATGGTAAATGCGTGTTTTCCCTATCTAAAACATCAAAGTACAGCCATTGATCCAGGTAAAGGATGCTAAAGTCATAGCATATTATTCATGAATAATGCATCGGAATGCAGAGAATCTAAAATTTTCACCGCAAAATGCCTTCGAAATTATTTAAATTAGTATTTTTGCAGAGTCAAACAAAGGAAAGATGCCGGAGTGATCGATCGGGGCGGACTCGAAATCCGCTGTACGGCTTGTCCGTACCGGGGGTTTGAATCCCTCTCTTTCCGCTAAATGTACTAAAAGAGAAGGAATGGTTTATTACTGTTCTTTCTCTTTTATTTTATTGATGGGGACTTTAAATAGAAGGCGAATACAAGTTCGGCATCCGCTATGGAAGCCCCATGAATCCGCACGTCAGAAAAGGCGTCACGCATGCCTGTAAAAAACAAAGGCTTTCTTTTTATCTAATATTGCTTGTTTTTCTCCGCTATACGTAGCGTTGCTTTTCAACTACTTACATGAAATAGCTAAAGTTCTGTTTCAATACGGGTAGCAAGCATCACATAACGCATAATATTCAGCTCCCGGTGTGCTTACCGCGCAGGGGTTCTTACACGTCCGATTAAGGAAAACGAATCGCAGCACAAGAGGACCAGCACACGGGTTTTAAGGGACAAAACGGCGCCTGAGACGCTTCGGAAAACGGCTTAGGACAAGTAGGTTTGAGCATGCAGGCACAATCTCCCTAATGGAGTCGGGTTAAAAGCATGATTCTAAGATTTGCGCCGAACAGGAATAACAAAGGGGAACCCGATTTCCGAATTCTCCTTTGTATTATGATGAGCTTTTCTACAAATCAAAACCACCTGACATAGCAGAAGTCCTGACGGTGAGGCAGCTTCCTGTTACTGGGATACATTCTGAACGACGTCTTAACTCTGCCGATAAAGTTGATCATATACTTTAGAGTGAAAGTATATCTGTTTCCATCTTTCTCGGTAAGAGTCAGCGGAATAGAATTCTGGAATTTATCCTTGGTGCTCTCGTCTGCGCTTACCACCACGATGTCAACGCCCACTGCATTGTCGAGGCCCTGCTCGTCAATGGTGACGCGGGCTTCGATCTCTGTACCGCTAACAAGTTGCCCGGACTTGAGATTATCGCTCATTTCAACGGAGAGAACGGAAATCGAATCCCATCTCGAAGCTACTGTTTCCTTCCATGCGGCTATCTCCTTAGCATCATGATAGTCAGCGGCTGCAAGAGCCTTGAAGCGTTCGGCCTCTTTGTTGTAAAATTTAGTATAGTAATCATCGAGCTGACGCTTCATAGTATAATGCGGAGCTATCTGGGCGATGGAGTTCTTTATAACGTGAACCCATTCCTTAGAATATTCTACATCTTCCGATTGTGTGAAGTACAGAGGAATAATCTCATTTTCCAGCATACTGTAGATGGTCGAAGCATCGAGCTTGTCCTGCTGAGCCTGGTCGGTATATGTGCGATGCTCAGTAATAGCCCATCCAGCACCGTCGCGATAGCCTTCAAGCCACCAACCGTCAAGTATGGAGAAGTTGATGACACCATTCATCAGAGCCTTTTCACCAGACGTACCGGAAGCTTCCATCAAGCGTGTAGGCGTGTTCAGCCAGATATCCACACCTGAGACGAGTCTGCGGGCCAATTGCATATCATAATTCTCGATAAAGAGGATCTTGCCCAGGAATTCAGGACGGCGAGATATCTCATAGATCTGCTTTATAAGTCCTTGTCCGGCGCCATCAGCTGGGTGAGCCTTTCCGGTAAAGATAAATTGCACAGGTCTGTCGGGGTTGTTTACTATCTTGGAAAGCCTCTCAAGATCGGTGAAAAGCAGGTGTGCGCGCTTGTATGTGGCGAAGCGGCGGCCAAAACCTATGAGCAGAGCTCTCGGGTTGATCCTCTCAAGGATAGAGATGACGCGTGTCGGGTCGCCCTGATTCTTCAGCCAGTTGTCACGGAAACGACGGCGGAGGTACTCTACCAGTTTGGTCTTAAGCTTCACTCTTAATTCCCAAATTTCATCATCAGGCACATTGTAGATAGCCTCCCAAATCTTTTCGTTACTCTGGTCGTTCTCAAAGTTCTTGTCGAAATATTTATGATACAGAGCCTTCCATTCACGTGCTGCCCATGTCGGATAGTGTACGCCGTTGGTGACATAACCTACATGACTTTCCTCCGGGAAATAGCCTTTCCAAATGCCATTGAACATCTTCTTGCTTACCTCGCCATGTAGTTTGCTAACGCCATTGACCTCTTGGCAAGTATTGCAAAGGAAAGTAGACATACAGAACTTCTCGTTGTGATCATTGGGGTTGGTGCGTCCCATACCGATAAACTCATCCCAGGATATGCCTAAGCGCGAAGGATAAGAGCCCATGTATTTGCCGAACAAGCCTTCGTCAAAGTAATCATGGCCAGCCGGCACAGGCGTATGAACTGTGTAAAGTGAAGAAGCTCTTACAAGCTCCAGAGCCTGATTGAACGTCAGGCCTTTGTTGACGTACTCTACCAAGCGCTCTACGTTGCAAAGTGCAGCGTGGCCCTCGTTGCAATGATAGATAGTCTTGTTGATGCCCAGCTGACGCAGCATCATCATACCACCTATGCCTAAGAGGTATTCCTGCTTGAGTCTGTTCTCCCAATCGCCGCCATAGAGAGTCTTGGTGATATTACGATCGTAGACAGAATTCATGTCGTGGTCCGTATCCATCAGGTAGAGGCTTATGCGCCCTACGTTCACTCTCCAGATATAAGCGTAAACGGTATAGTTGGGGAAAGGCACCTCCACTATCATTTGCTTGCCCGTCTTAGGGTCAATTACTTTTTCAATAGGCAGGGTATCAAAGTCCTGTGCTTCATAATTGGCTATCTGCTGGCCATCCATAGAGATTGTCTGATCGAAATAGCCGTACCTATAAAGCAAGCCCACGCCACAGAGGTCTACATTGGAATCGGATGCCTGCTTCAAATAATCACCTGCCAATATTCCCAAGCCGCCGGAATAAATTTTCAGTACATGATAGAAACCATACTCCATGCAGAAGTAGGCAACGGACGGACGGGTATTGTCCGGCTTCTGATTCATGTAGTCGGTGAATTTGCGATACACCTTATTCATCCTGCTGAGAAAGTCTTCGTCCTGAGCCAAAGCCTTGAGGGCGTCATAGCTCATGTTGCTAAGCATCTTGACCGGATTTTGTCTGCAGCTGCGGAAGAGTTCCGCATCCATTGACTCAAACAGGTCGAGAGCTTCGTTGTTCCATGTCCACCATAAATTATGGGCAAGGGTTTCCACTTTCTTGAGCTCTGGCGGAATATTTGATTTTACAGTCAGTGATTTCCATACAGGATCATTGGAGTGATTAGATTGTATTTTCATCATATGAATAATTAGTTTTGATGATTGTCATTTTATTTGTTGAGCGCGAACGAAAAGGCTTTGGCATAATTGTTTGCAAAGACTTTCCAATCGGCTTGGGAAGCTATTTTATAGCATTTTCTGGAAAGCTCCTCACGAGTTTTTTTCGTACTCTTGGAAAATTGCATTATAATGTTCTTCAGATGCTCTGCTGCTTCAAAGTAATTGTCATCATCTCTGTCTATTACTTCTACGCCGTCAGAGAATAGGCTACTCCGCCGTCCGAGCAGTGAATTTACCCACAGGCCAAAGCCGGACAGATTGGTAGTAACTGTAGGCACGCGATAAGCTGCACTCTCGAGTGGAGTGTATCCCCATGGCTCATAGTATGACGGATATATGGTCAAATCTGATGCGGAGAGGAGCTCATAATAATCGCAATTCAGAATCCCGTCTGCTCCATTGAGATATACAGGGAAAATTAATGTATGGACCTTTGTCTTAAGCGTGGAAACGTTTAATCCGAGGCCCTTAACCGTAGCAATTATGCGGTCTGCATCAAAATTGTGAAGGTCATGTGTAATATAAGGCTCGGGGAGTGCTGTGGCATAGGCCGTGTCAACGCTATTCAGGCGTTCTGACAGATCTTTTCTCGGGCCTGCGCTCCATAGTGGAACCTCCATCAGAGCTATAATGTCATTATTTAGAGCCTCCTGACTGAGTCTACGCACGCTCTCCAGAAACAAATCATATCCTTTGGGACGAAAATCGCACCGTCCGCTTGTGGAGATTATAAGTGCATCATCGCTCAGTTGCTTGCCCAGAAGCTTTTCTGCTACATCTATTACCAAACGACGCATTTGCTTCTTACTCCGCTTTATCTCTGTAACTTTGGGCAGATCGGAGATATTAAAACCATTGGGCAATATTACGTCCACCGCCTTGCCAAGAAACTGCTTGCACTCCTTGTTGGTAATCTCGCTTACTGTAGTGAAGCAATCGGCATTGACAGCGGCAGCCTTTTCAGAAGAATGTTTTGATTCTACATGTAGTTCGCGCGACATCATGTCGCCTTCATATCCTGCAAAATACTTATAGAGGCATTTATTATTGTCGCATATTGACCTGCCAACGGTGGTAGCATGTGTAGTGAAAACAGTGGCTATACCAGTCTGCTTACTACCTTTCTTGACTGCCAGCAAAGCCATAGCACTTTGCCATTCGTGAGCCTGGAGTATTATCTTCGCATTTGACTCTAAGCACTGGCGCTTTATCAGTTCTATTATCTTACCGGAAGCGTAAGCCCACAAAGACGAGTCATCGTAATCGCCGTATCCATGGAGAGAATCAACGCCAAAATCATTCCACATCTCACCATATATCTCATTCTTGCGGTCGCGGCACTGATTAATGTTCACTAATATGGCCACTGGATTGGCATTAATCTTCCATCTGCCTATCCTCGCCCGCATGCCGGCGCTTGCGAGTGCTTTTTGCCAATCCTTTTTCAAAGAAGGATCTTCGACAAACTCATTGGTGTTTAAGTCCGGCCCCACGAAGACAAGATTATCTCGATACGTCTTTTCGAGCGTGGGAGCCAATGATTCTAAGACAGTATGTATACCCCCGACTTTGTTACATACCTCCCAGCTTACTTCAAAAACATAATCAGGCATATTTGCTGCAACAGCCATATTTCTCTTTTCGTTTCTTTCCCGCAAAAATACTCTTTTCGCGCGACACTTGCAGATAGTTTTCCCGATTTCTTCCCCTAACGACCTACATAATTTTCAAAACACATCCCGAAAGAGCCGGAACAACAACATCCATTTTGCAATTGGGAGATAATTTGCAACCGAAATGTTCTTTATCACTCGTAGTATTCAACAAATCAACACAAGAATACATTCCCTCTTGAATGCCTAAGAACTTAAACGCGTGTTCAGGGATGTTAATCTGTGCGTGTGTTTCTTCGTCAGCGAAATTAGCGATAATCAGCAGGAGCTCGTTCTTGCTTCGCCTGAGGAAAGAGTAAAGTTTCCTGGAGTCGTAACTCTCCCCCATATTAAGGTTGCAATAGGTGAGATCATAAAACAGACCTTCTCTCACAGCTTCCTCGCGGCAGATATCGCTCAACAGACGTTTATAGAAAGAGAATATCTGTCTGTCTTCCTCTGAGATATTTTTAGAGTTGTAAAGAGCTTTTCTTATCTTTTCTACTGACCAATAATCGTAAATAGAGGTGCGCCCGTCTAATCTGCTGTATCCTTCGTCGTCCATACCTTTTTCGCCGTATTCCTGGCCGAAATATATCATAACAGGATTGACGTTCATGAGCGCGGACACTATCATTGCCGGCTTGCCCTTTCTGGCATCCCCCGCGAAGAACGAGGAGGCAATGCGTTGCTCGTCGTGATTCTCCATAAACGAGAGCATTCTTGGCTTTAAGTCGTCTAATACCTGCCATGTATATGTTATATCGCATGCAGGAGCAGCACCTGTCATTACGGCTCTTAGTTTGTCGTACAGTCCTACTTTGTCATAGAGAAAGTCGAAGCCTCCGTAATTCAGATAAGCATTGTAGACAGAGGGATTGTATATCTCAGCGATAAATATAACACAGGGATAAGAGCGCTTCAATCGGCCAATAGCATAATGCCAGAAATTTACAGGAACCATCTCGCTCATGTCACACCGGAAACCGTCAACTCCCTTCTGACACCAATATTCCATGATGTCGTACATTTTTTGCCAGGTATCTGGCATCGGATTGAAATGATTCACTCTGCCGGCAAGAATGTCAACGCCATAGTTCAACTTGGCCGTATCATACCAATCAAAACGTCCGGGAGAGGCATTAAAGCAATCATTTCCGGTAGCCTTTGCAGGATACTCTTCATAAGGTACAGCTGCATTTTTCTGATCAGGGCTTACAAAGCGGCAGCCGCCGATATAGTAAAAATTATTGGCGGGAGAAAAGTTCATGCCCTTATCATCATTTGCACCGAAATCCTCCTTACCCGCAGGAGCTGCGTCGCTATGATATTCCCGGGCTACATGATTGGGCACAAGGTCTATGATAACCTTCAATCCGATGTCGTGTGTCCGCCTTACCAGTTCTTCAAACTCTTTCATTCGTTCTCTGGGATTATTGGCCAGATCGGGATCTACGTCATAGTAATCCTTGACCGCATAAGGTGATCCAGCATTGCCTTTTACAACTTGAGCATTATCTCTCCTTATGCCGATAGCGGAATAATCCGTAAGAGTAGCGTGCTCCAGAATTCCGGTATACCAGACATGCGTAGCCCCAAGGGCTCTTATGCAACTGAGTCGCTTAGCAGTAAAATCGGAAAACTTGCCAACCCCATTCTGCTCCTTTGTCCCGTTATGAGTCAGTCGGGAATGACGATTACCCCATAGTCTGGGTAGTACCTGATAAATAACAATCTTGTTCTTATCCATATAGCAAACAAAAACTGATATTGCTCTCCCCTTACAGAAAGGAAAGAGAATATCAGTTCCTTATATTTTTATTATTAGCGTTCAGGGCTTACTGTATGCCGTGGAATGAAATAGCTGTGTTACCCTTGCATATCCTGCCTATCATGCCCTGAAGGGCTTTACCAGGACCGCACTCTATAAATTCGTCTGCACCAGCAGCTACCATATTGGTCACCTCCTGAGTCCACTTTACCGGCGAAGTGAGCTGAGCTATAAGATTGCTCTTAATCTCTTCGGGGGCGAGATGTGCCTGAGCATCGTAATTCTGATAAACGGGGCACTTGGGCGTAGAGAACGTGGTCTTCTCAATGGCAGTAGCAAGCTCTGCACGTGCCGGTTCCATGAGAGGAGAATGGAAAGCGCCGCCTACCTTGAGCACCAGTGCACGCTTGGCACCGGCTGCCTTCAGCTTCTCGCATGCAGCATTCACAGCTTCAACATTGCCACTTATCACCAATTGGCCGGGGCAGTTGTAATTGGCCGGCACAACAACCTCTGTATCGGAAGATACCTCCTTGCACACGTTTTCTATCAGATCATCAGGAAGACCGATAATAGCAGCCATAGTGCCCTTTGATTTGTCACATGCTTTCTGCATAGCCATAGCACGGGCATATACGAGCTTCAGGCCATCGGCAAAGTCCAGCGCTCCGGCAGCCACGAGGGCGGAGAGCTCACCAAGAGAATGGCCGGCTGTCATGGCCGGTTGGAAATCTGCGATGCCGCAAACAGCGCTGATGACGCTCTGCAGGAAAACTGCGGGCTGAGTTACCTTTGTCTCGCGCAGCTGCTCATCCGTTCCATTGAACATTATATTGGTGATGCTATAACCTAAAATCTTATTAGCCGTCTCAAACATGGAACGAGCCTTGTCATTACTCTCATAAAGATCTTTGCCCATACCCGGGTACTGGGCGCCTTGACCGGGAAATACGTATGCTTTCATTATAATGCGTAATATAATGCGTAATATTTTGTTTCTTCGGAGTGCAAAGGTAATAATTTATTGCCAAACCTCAAGACTTTCACTCTGATGCAGTTTCAGAAGCCTGTGCGCTACGCCTTTCGCATCCACTTCACGATATCTTTCAAGCCTGGCTTCTGGCCATAGAGGAGTATGCCGGTACGGTATATTTTGCCCGAAATCTTTATGACGTAGAGTGCGGAAGCAAACAGGATAAGCAGCGAGAGCAGTTCCTGCCACACAGGGACACCGAATGGGATGCGCATTATCATAACAATAGGCGAAGTGATGGGAATCATAGAGCACCAGAAAGCCAAATTGCTGTCCGGGTCGTTCATGCAGGCGATGCCAACATAGAGAGCGAATATCATGACTACAGTCACGGGGAGTACAAACTGTCCGGTGTCTTCCTGTGAGCTAACCGAGGCGCCTACAGCCGCAAAGAATGAAGCGTAGAGCAGATAGCCGCCTACGAAGAATAGAATGAACAACACAGTTATCTCTATCCAGTTCATCGAGAATAATGTCGACAAAATTCCTGAAATGTTCTGGACGTCCATGTCTGCAAGAGTCGTTGGGGACTTGGGGATGACAATGCCGACTATTATAAGAATCCAGGCTGCCATGATCCCCCATATCATGATTTGGAACAAGCCGGTAAGCATTATTCCCAGTACCTTGCCGAGCATTAGCGTGAACGGCTTTACCGATGAGATAATTACTTCTACTATACGGCTGCTTTTCTCCTCCGTCACGCTCTGCATCACCATGCTGCCGTATGTAAGGATGAACATGTATATCAGGAGCGTGAGCATAATGCCAATGACTTGCGGTATCTCTGGATTCGACTCCTCCCACGATTTGTCCGAGTCGTTGAAGCGTATGGTCCGCATCTCTATCTCGCGGTCCGACTCCTTTATTATCTGTTCCAGATTGGGGATGTTGTAAGCCGCAAGGCGTTCCGTTCTCACCTTCTCTGTCAGCGCAAGTCGCACCATGCTTACCATCGACGCCGAGACCTCATTTCTTGAATATATGTCTATCGCCTCCTTAGCCTGTGCAGGGTCTTTGTTTATCTCTATCACGGCGTATGTGTTGTGGTCGCTCATAACGTCGTCGACAGTTGTCCTGGGGAAAAAGAATTTCCATCCATCGCCATCCCTGAAGCATGATGCATATTTCCCCGTCTTGTCTATCACGGCCACATTATGCTCGCTGCCTTCATTCATATTGACAAGAAAAATTGGCGTAAACATTACCAGAGCGAAGAGCAGTGGCATCAGCGCCGTGATAATTATAAACGACTTCTTCTTCACCCGATACAGGAATTCCCTCTTTGTTACAATGAGCAGCTTATTCATGAGAAGAATTGCTGATTAGAATGTATCTGGCTACATATTCCGAGAGGGCCTGCCGCTCATCCCTGAGTTTATCCGCCCAAACTTTTACACTGTTCTGTCCTACCCTGTCCGTGATATATTTGACTGCCACAAACGGGACGCCCTCTTCGCGGCATACCATCGCAAGGGCGAAAGACTCCATATCTATTACATCGCCGTTGGCAATATCGCTACCGGTTACGAAGTCATCGCCCGTGTTACAGATGTACGACCGCATTTGGGGCTGGCCGCCGATTATGGAGGGCAGGCCGCTGACAGGCGCCATCGAGATGTCTGAGAGGACGCCTTCAATGCTCAGTGGCTGCAGATCCCTGTCCACAAAACGAGAACATACGACTATGTCGCCGACGTTAAGGTTGCAACTGCCCGCAGAGCCGATGTTAATCACCAGCCGCGGACGCCTTGTCATGATCTCGCGGGTCAGTCTGTAGGCCGCGCTCGCCTTCCCTACCCGCGTGGTTATAGTCCTGAAAGCGCTCTCCGCCGTCTGCGCGCTGATCACCTGCGGTAGTTCTTCCGGCAGCGCCGCTGAAAATATTATGTCTCCTGTCATTTAATCTGGTCGAGTTTGTTGGTCAATAATAAACCTCTTGCTCACAATACGTCGCATGCAAAAGTACAAAAATCCTTTATTCAATCAGGGAACTCTTCTGCATATTTGCCGCCAAACAGACCGACTAGAACAAAGCCGGGATATATCTGCTACGGCAATTTATCCTGCTACCGGGAGAAATATTTTAAAGCGGAAACAATAATTAATATTTTCGCGGGTTTATTAGTTAGATGACGTGTATCGTTTCCATAATCATCCCAACCTATAAGCCCGGCGAATACCTGACGAGCTGTCTCGATTCTCTGTGCCGGCAGGACGCAGACGCGTCCGCCTTTGAGGTAATTATTGTTCTTAACGGCCCGTTGCAGGGTTACAGAGAACAAATAGAGACATACATTAGTCAGCATCCTGAACATCAACTGAGGCTCTTAACGACCGAAGTGGCCGGCGTGAGCAACGCCCGCAACGTAGGTCTCAGGGAGGCTGAAGGGAGATTTGTAGGCTTTATCGATGATGATGATTGGGTAAGCCAATCTTATCTCAGACTTCTGATAGAGAAAGCCGCCGGCGATGATACCATTGTCTGCTCCAATGTTAAGCAGATAGACGACGAGACTCATGAGGAGATGAGCAACTATATCACGGATGCCTACCGGCGGCTGCTGAACAGCAAATCGCCGTCGCTGTTTGTAGGCCGCAGTTTCCTCTCATCTTCTTGTTGTAAGATTATCCCCAGGCGCGCCATCGGCGACGCGCGTTTCGATGCTCGTTTCGCTCTGGGCGAGGACTCCCTGTTCATGTTCGCCGTCTCCAGTCATATCCGGCAAATCACACTCGCTTCCGCCGAATGCATCTATTACATCAGGGCCCGTCACAGCTCGGCCTCCCGGTCGCGCATGAATTACGGGCGGAGGCTGAGGAACATCACCCTGCTCTGCGCCGCCTACACTCGGACATGGCTCTCCCACCCATTCAGCTACAATCTGCCCCTGTTCCTTTCAAGAATCATTGCCACGCTGCTAAAGTTGTTCAGGCGAAGTTACTAACCCTATACCATGCCATTGTCTATGACTCCATATATGCCACTTGTCTCCATCATAATGCCGGCCCACAATAGCGAGCGGTTTATCGGAATGGCTATCGACTCCGTGATCGCCCAGACTTATACCCATTGGGAACTGATTGTGGTGAACGACAGTTCTACCGACCGTACATGCGAGATAGTCAGACAATATGAGCAGCGGGACAAGCGCATCAGTCTGCATGATGCCGACTACCACAATGGTATGCCGTCGGCGCCGCGCAACACAGGAGTAAGATTGGCCAAGGGGCGCTTCATATCATTTCTCGACAGCGATGATATCTGGGCGAGCACAAAACTGGCGGAGCAAGTGCCTCTCTTCGAGGATGACAAGGTCGTCGTGGTCTACTCCAATTACGAGAAGATGGATGAAGAGGGGCATCGCAACAACCGCATCGTTCGCGCGCCGCGGCGGCTGAACTATGCCATTCTGCTGCGAGGCAACGCGATTGGCAATCTCACGGGCATCTATGACACGCAGAAAGTGGGCAAAGTGAAAATCAAGGATATCCATCACGAGGACTATGTCATGTGGCTGGAGATACTCAGCAAAGGCGGCATAGGCCTGAACACCAACACGTCGACGGCGCTTTACCGGCTTTCCAAGACAGGCGTGTCCCGCCACAAACAGCGGCTGCTCACATGGCAGTGGCATATCTACCGCAATATCATCCACCTGTCCGTCGCCCAGTCCGTGAAATACTATCTTTTCTATGCCTATTACGGGCTCAAAAAGTACCTTATCTGAGATTTTTATTGATGTGATACAGTTGGGAGGATGGCGCTTTTCGTGAAATCTCAGTCCGATGCGTTCAGAAAAAATTCTCATGCGGATGAGAAAAATTTGTAACTACTCAGATCCCCTCTGAAATGCAGAGAATTTGCGGGATGGCGTTATTTAAAAAGACGATTTTAATGGGCTCCGAGACTCTCTCATTTGTGCTTAGAAAAACTCGGATAAATTATTGTATTTCAATAAAATAAATGCCGTTTTTGTTTGG
>Ga0256404_1006340_pt1 | contig 19712 bp, 16 predicted proteins | sample RumenRJG_01DNA_FD_185990 | JGI IMG/M metagenome (GOLD analysis project Ga0256404, IMG submission 185990) | Bovine rumen microbial communities from Lethbridge, Alberta, Canada - RJG_01 | ecosystem: Host-associated > Mammals > Digestive system > Stomach > Rumen | place: Canada: Alberta | collected...
CGGACACCATATGGTCCAAGGAGAAAAACGTCATACCAATGCCATACCATTCTAACAGCTTTAGCAATGAAACGGTTAGTCCTGACTGGTTGTCAGGTATCTAACCACCATAAATCTATTGTAGGAGAGAGAGTATGAACAAAAGGCTGATCAAAAATCTGCGCATGCAGTGCATGCTGCCAGTGTTTTTGCTGTGCGCAATTTTCTGCGGAAGGGAGGCATATGCCGATGAAAGAACGATAGATATTACGGTGTCAGGAGACCCCTCGGACAACTGGGTCCTGGTCTCCGGTGAGGAATTGGGAAGCAGGAGCCTTATGGCGCCGGGCGATACGCTGCTCACCCGTTTCAGGATCCATAATGATACGAAAACGGATATCTATACACGCTGGGAGTGCCTGTCCAGTGAAAAAGATACCGCCCTGTATGATATGATGCATTTTTTCCTTCAGGATGAGAAAGGCACAGTGGTTTATGACGGCCCGATCTCAGAAGGATGCTCTGAGGGCGGAGCACAAGGAAAGGGCAGTGTCCGAAGCTGGACGGCAGGACTTTATCTTCCGGGAGAAACGGATAACCGCATATCGGGAGAAGAGCTGAATTTTGACCTTGTCCTGATCTTCAGCGATAATCCGCGTTTTGAAAACCGCCCGAATGATCTTTCCGGATCATATGATAACGAAGGGAGCGGCATGGGGCATCGGTATTATGCCATGGATCCTGATAAAGGACCCGGGGCAGTTTTGTCCGGACAGTCTTCTGACGGCAGCGGAAACCTCCTGATCCAAAGCCGCTATGACAAAAACGGACTGAAGGCGCCGGCCTCGGGCTTTGCTTTTGGAGAGGATATCGCGGGAGGAGGAGCAGCGGAAACTCTTGCGGCGCCTCTCAGGATCCTTAAAAGGGGGATTGACTGCGGCGAGTGGGTACTTATAAGCAGGGAGAAGCGCCAGTGGAAATATAAGCTTCCGGACGGGAGCTTTCTCAAGGACGGCTTTGCCCTGGTATGGAATCCGTACAGCCCGGGCTCCGGCGCATTCCGCTGGTTTTATTTTGCCGAAAACGGGATCATGTCCACAGGCTGGATCCGTACGGAAGGAGAAGTCTGGTATTTTGCGCATGCATTGCAGGACGGAGACCTCGGAGCCCTCGAGACCGGTTGGATCAGGGATTCGGAGGACGGAGCCCTTTACTACACAAGTGAGCAGAACGCGGCGATGCTAAGCGGATGGATCGGCTTTCTGAAAGATGACGGCAGCGCGGATTACTGCTATTTTGCAAGGCTGGAGGATACCTACCGCCGCAACTGGTTCTACTGCACCGCCTTCGGGCGGTGGGTCTATGACCGTCTTGGGCACCGGAGCTATGGCTCCATGTATAAAGATGAGCTGACACCTGACGGGTATTTCGTGAATGCGGAAGGCTGCAGGACAGGGGAAGCGGAAGAAGGATCGATGAAACAGAACGGAAATGATACTAAGAAGAAATCATGATCAGAAATCAGGACTGGTACGCATGGTGCTTGATGCCATGATGACGGTCATCACAGCAGCGGCTGTCTTTGCAGCAGCCTGCTGTTTATCCATGATCGTGCGGGAGAAAATGACCGGGGAGATGGCGTTCGCCTTCGGATATAAGCCCGTCATCATCGAGAGCGGATCGATGGAGCCAGTGATACGTACAGGGGCTTATGTCCTGTTGAAGAAAGCAGATTATACAGAAGTAAAGGAAGGCGATATCATTACCTTTTACACGGACCGGGGATACGTCACGCACCGCCTGGCCGGCATTGACGAAGGTGCGTTTGGACGGGGAGAGGAAGCATATCTGATCACCCGCGGAGATGCCAATCGGATCGAGGATCATGAACGGCTTGCCCCCTCGCAGATCAGAGGAAAGGTGACCCTGATCCTGAATCCGCTGTAGATGAAGGATATCGGAAAAAGCAACCTGCCGCCGGAAGGCGGCTTGTAAAAAGAAAAGAGGACTATGAAGCACAAATTCAACAAAAGAGTACTGGCAGTGACAGCTGCGCTTGCTCTTGTTTTAGGCACGGCCGCGGTTTCTGCAGCTTACTGGACAGATAAGAAGGAGATCCACTCTACGGTAGAGGCAATGAATATCGGGATCAAGCATGACAAAACGGCGCTGGACGTTCAGGGCAGCAAATATGTTCCGGGCGACAGCAATGCCTTCAGCTTTACGGTATCGAATACCGGCACGGTATCCGTGGATATCCGTCCCGAGATCCGGATCAGTTCTTCCAAACCGATGACAAAAGACAGGTCCGCATTCCGCCTGGTCAATGCGGGAGGAGAAGACATTACCGGCTACAAGGTCTCGTACCAGGATAAACAGGGCAACGAGGTTGAAAACGGAGAGCCTTATGATGCTGTTGTTTATCTCCTGGAGAATGAAGTGACCCTGGCAGGCTCGGTGCATAATGACGCCGAAAAAAGTGAAACGGAAAAGGATCATACCTTTTCCTATTATCTGAAGCTGAACGAAGCGACAGGAAATGATTTTCAGGATGCGGCAGTGAGCATCGATGTCAGCACCTATGCGATCCAGCACCGCAACCGAACTGACCACACGACAGAATGGATAAAATACGTGACTGCAAGTTCAAACTGATCAAAAAAGGCATTGTCCTTTCGGCAGCAGGCCTGATGGCCTTAAGCGCCGTAAAGTCCTCCGCCTGGTTTACGGACCGGGCGGGGGCGGATGCCGGAACGAGGACAGCATTCCTGGACTTTTCCCTGAACGGTCATGCCGCGGAATGTGACCTTTCGGAAGAACAGGGACATCTCCTTTCGTTTCAGAAGGGGGAGAGCTATCGCGTGATCTTCCGGACGGCTTACAACGGAAATACGGACTGCTATTGCCTGCCGAGGCTCCGTATCCTTTCGGACGATCCCGGAGCAGCGATTGAGCTTTCTGACGGAACAGACACTGCCAGGAGCAGCGGCGAAGAGACCATGCTGACGTCTGCACCCGAATATGTGAGAGAGGGAGACTCTCTGGAGTTTATCTATACCGTGACGTCCCTTACGGATGACAATCCGATGGGGCTTCGCTATGAATTCTCACTGGCAGCAGCGCAGATGGAAGGAAATCAGAACATAATCGATACAGACGTATCATATGATGAAATTTTCGATGACATACGGCAAAAAAACGACATGACAGCATGGGATGAGCTTTCTGATATTTACGGATTCACGGCATGCACCGGACCGGAAGATGTATGGGACCTTCATCTTCAGGCCTCGCCGGAAAACGGCTTTATACATGCGGTTGAGCTGAAGCCGGAATTACAGCCGGGAAACTCCCCGGCATTTACGACCTCATGGTTTCTGCGACAGGAGGCAGGGGAGCAGGAAGTGCTGCATGCGGGAAATGATGACGCCCGTCTGATCTTAAGGCTGTCCGGAGCTCTACCTGAGGCGGCTGTACGTTATGAGCTTGCAAATGAAGCGGGGATCAGTGCGTCCCCGGTATATAAGCTGCGGCTGGAAGGGGGAGAGATCACATATGAAGAACAGGACTTTGATCCGATATATCACTAAGCTGCTGGTCCCCGTGCTGCTTGCAGGCAGCATGCATACCCCGGCCATGGCTGCAGTCATAGGCAGCGGAACAGAAGAGGATCCCGTAGAGGGAACCGTGCGGGAGGGAGATGAGCTCCCGCCGGAGGCTTATGTGAGAAATCTTTCCAGGATCGACGGCACCAGGATCATTCTGTCGGGACAGTATGTTCCGAATACCTATTCTGTCAGCTTTTCCGCGGAAGGAGGAAGCTTTCCCGATGGTTCCGGGGGCGTAGTTCTCCCGGAGACCTATGGAGAACAGATCACATTCCCCGAAGTGCCGGAAAAACAGGACAAATGGTTCGCGAGCTGGTTCTTAAAGGGAAACGGCCTGCCGCAGGATGCCCCGGAGAATGCCAGGGAGCTTCTTATGGAGGACAGTATTTATTATCTTGCCCCCGATGATCCGGAAGACCGGTCTCTTATGGAACCGGATGAGGACGGCCGGCCGGTTACGAAGGCTTTATGGAGAAATAATGCTCCGCTGCCCTCAGACGGCTTTGAAGCAGACGACCCGGCTGTTGATGAGATAAAGGACTTCTGGGATGAGACTCACTCCAACAGCCGGGTGATCGAACAGATCCCGGAGCTTATTACGAAAGAAGAGTACAGAAAAAAGCACGGCAGGACAGCATTTCAGTACGGCCGCGTGCGGCTGGATGCCGAAACAGACGGTGCGGCGTCCTATCGCTGGTATCTGAAGCGGCCGGGAGAGCAGGAATATACACTGCTCGATGAAACCTCGCCTGTTCTTACACTTTCGGGACTGACAAGAGCGGACCATCAGACGGGCTGCCGCTGTGAGGTCCTGATCGGGGAGCAGGAAGGAGTGATAAGCTATGAAACAGAACTGACAGTGTACTGGCTCCCGAAGCCTGTGGGCATTGCCGTAAAAGAGATCGGAAAGGATAAAGGATGAGGATCCAAAATGAACTGAAGATCGCGCTCATGTTCAGCATCGTGCTGGTCCTGTTTAGTGCTTCCTCCTCCCGCGCAAGGGCGGAGCTTACGAAGGCAGAAGACTATGAGGCAGAATGCTTTGAGGAAGCGACTGCGGGAAATTACAGCAGGAAAAACGACAGCCGCACGGCAGCCCTTTCGGCCCCGGAAGATGATTGGCAGTACGAGGACCCTCTTGATGATGAAAACACCCGGATCTCCGAGGCTGACATATGGGCTGCTACGCCGGGATCTTATTGGACTGAGGAAAAAGTGAAAAGGGCAGCAGCTGCGCTTGAAATGGGCTATGCGGTGGTCGGTCCGTCCGCACTTACGGGGGAGGAGCTTCTGGGCGCAACGAAAGCGGATATTCTGAGCGCCGAAATAAGCTCATCAGCACAGCTTACAGGGCCGAATACACTGGAGATAACCCTGTCTGCCAGGGCAGAGCCGAAGAAATTTTACGGCTTTGAGATCGGGAGAAAGGAACAGATGAATCCGGCAAAGCTGCATCAGGAAGACCCGAATGTGCGGATCCTTCTTCCGGATTATTCCAGGACGGACACCTCTCTCATCATAGACACTGTTCTGCCGGGAACGGTCACGATCGACGCTGCGGAGATCAGGAGAGTCAGGTACGGAGCCGCACGGTCCATCAGCATCACCTGGACGATCAGCGGCGCGGAAGCGATCGCGGATTTTGGATCAGAGCTGACAGAGGACACGCTGTTTCTGAATCTTGGTGGAGAGTATGTCGTTTCGGACGGCGGCACGGATACGGTGGTAAATTACGGCCTGTTTCCTGTTTCCGGACTGTCCGAAGCCGTGCGGATGGGCGGCTGCGCGCATGCACGCAGAAGCTGTGTTCCCGTCGATGAGCATACGCACAGCCAAGTCTGCGCGGACTGCGGCTACAGCTTTCAGGATGAGGAGCATCATATTGAAAAAGGACGCTGCAGGGACTGCGGCTTTGAGGTCATCGTAAGCGGAACGGTCACGCATGTCTTAAACGGAAGGACAGTCACGGAAGAGTACAGCGGAGTGGAAGAGGACACGTATCTTCCCAAAAGCTTTCCCGGGTACTTTCCTCCGGAGCCGGTCACGATCCCGAAGGGAGGAGGACCGATCAGCGTCACCCATAGACCGATCAGCTATACCCTTGTGACCGGGGAGGAGGAATACGCGCTGAAGTATGATGAAAGCCTTTTCCTTGCCAAAGAGCAGAGAAAAGGCTTTACCTTTGAAGCATATTTAGTTGCGGAAGTAATAGAGGGAAGCGGTCTCTGAAAAAAGGTCAGTCGTTTAGGAGCTTGCGGATCTCGGTAAGCTTGTCTCTTAAGCGGATGGCTTCCTCGAAGTTCAGTTCCGCGGCAGCAGCCCGCATCTGCTTTGACAGCGTTGCCGACAGAGCCTTCAGCTCGCGCGGGCTCATGGATTCGATGTCCTTTTCCGCGCGGCTTCCTGTATCGGAAGCTGCTTTGGAGATCGTCATCAGCTCGCGGACAGCCTTTCGGATCGAAACAGGAGTGATATCATGCTCGACATTGTAGGCGTTCTGGATCTCCCGGCGGCGGTTGGTCTCATCGATCGCACGCTGCATGGATTCGGTAATGCTGTCGGCGTACATGATCACGTGACCGTCAACATTACGGGCGGCACGGCCGATGGTCTGGATCAGGGAGGTCTCGCTTCTGAGGAAGCCCTCCTTGTCAGCGTCAAGTATTGCAACCAGTGAGACCTCGGGAATGTCGAGGCCTTCTCTTAACAGGTTGATGCCGACCAGGACGTCGAACACATTAAGGCGCATATCCCGGATGATCTGGCTTCTTTCCAGTGTATCCACATCCGAGTGGAGGTAACGGACCCGGATGCCTGTATCCTGCATGTACTTGGTCAGGTCCTCCGCCATCTTTTTGGTCAGTGTGGTGACCAGCACCTTATAACCTTTTTCGGTCTCCTTATGAATCTGGGAAATGAGGTCATCGATCTGTCCCTCGACCGGATGGATCTCGACCGGCGGATCCAGAAGCCCGGTAGGACGGATGATCTGTTCTGTCCGCAGCAGCTCGTGATCCGATTCGTAGGGGCCGGGCGTTGCGGAAACAAAGAGCATCTGGTCGATCCTGGTCTCAAATTCCTCGAAGTTCAGGGGACGGTTATCGAGAGCGGACGGCAGACGGAAGCCGTAATCCACCAGCACCATCTTGCGGGAATGGTCGCCGGCATACATGCCCCGGATCTGCGGGAGCGTGATATGGGACTCGTCGATGATGATCAGGAAGTCCTTCGGAAAATAGTCCATCAGGGTATACGGCGGAGCTCCGGCAGGGGAGCCTGCGAGATGCCGTGAATAGTTTTCGATGCCGGAGCAGATGCCGGTTTCACGGAGCATCTCCACATCAAAGCTTGTGCGCTCACCGATGCGCTGTGCTTCGATGAGACGGTCTTCAGACGTGAAGAAGCGCACCCGCTCCTCCATTTCCTCCAGGATCGCGTCACAGGCCCGTTCCATCTGTTCCTTCGGAACAACATAATGAGAGGCGGGGAACACGATGCAGTGGTTCAGACTTGCCTTGACGTGTCCCGTCACGGAATCAAAGGAGGAGATACGGTCGATCTCATCTCCGAAAAACTCTATGCGGTAGGCCTCTCCTCCGGAATAGGAGGGGTAGATCTCGAGCACATCTCCGTGAACACGGAAGGAGCCGCGCTTAAAGTCCATTTCATTGCGCATATACTGCATATCCACGAGATGCCGCATGATGTCCCGCATATCATGGGTCTGGCCGGGACGCAGAGAGACCGTCATGTTTTTATAGTCGATCGGTGAACCGAGTCCGTAGATACAGGAGACGGAAGCGATAATGATCACGTCATCCCGCTCCGACAGGGCGGCCGTAGCGGAGTGGCGGAGCTTGTCGATCTCGTCGTTGATCGCGGAATCCTTTTCAATATAGGTATCTGTCGAGGGCACGTATGCCTCGGGCTGATAGTAATCATAATAGGAAACGAAGTACTCCACGGCATTTTCGGGAAAGTATTCCTTGAATTCGCCGTACAGCTGTGCCGCAAGGGTCTTGTTATGCGCGATGATCAGTGTCGGCTTTTTCAGCTCGCGGATCACGTTGGCCATGGTAAAGGTCTTGCCCGAACCGGTGGCGCCTAAAAGGGTCTGGAACTGGTTGCCGGCCCGAAAGCCATCCACCAGCTCCCGGATCGCCTGGGGCTGGTCTCCGGTCGGCTCATATTCGGAATGCAGGATGAATTCTGCCATAGATCACCTCATGTTTTCGTAGTGGTCTTCCGGGTTTCTGGAAGCACCGTACTGCATTTAAGCAGCCTTGTCAAATGTCCTGAAAAAAGAAAGCAGGCTATCTTTTTCGTCCGTTTTCCAGGAGCTTATAGTGAAGTATATCATAAGTGCATGGAATCGGCTTTACTTATTTCCTGATATTGTGCTATGATTGTGGGCGGTGTATTCCAGCCGGAAAAGCTGAATGATTAGAATCCGGGCAGGTATGCTGCCCTGTATAAAACAGAGGTGAGAAGAATGGGAAAAAGACCAGCAGTTTTGGTGATTATGGACGGACTGGGACTCCGTGAGGAAAGAGAGAACAACGCGGTAGCAATGGCGAATACGCCGAACCTGGACCGCCTGATGAAGGAGTGCCCCTTTGTAAAGGGCTATGCTTCCGGACTGGCAGTAGGTCTGCCGGACGGACAGATGGGCAACTCCGAGGTCGGACACCTGAATATGGGCGCGGGAAGGATCATCTATCAGGAGCTGACCCGTATTACCAAGAGCATAGAAGACGGAGATTTCTTCCGCAATCCGGCACTGATGGAAAGCGTGGAGAACTGCCGCAAATACGGCACGGCGCTGCATCTGATGGGACTTCTGTCCGACGGCGGCGTACACAGCCACATTACCCACCTGTACGGACTTCTGGAGCTTGCAAAACGCGAAGGCCTGAAGAAGGTCTATGTTCACTGCTTCATGGACGGCCGTGACACGCCTCCGCAGAGCGGCATCGGCTATGTGAAGGCTCTCGAGGAAAAGATGGCAGAGATCGGTGTGGGCGAGATCGCGACGATCAGCGGCAGATACTATGCCATGGACCGCGACAAGAACTATGACCGTATTGAAAAGGCATGGAATGCCCTGACGAAGGGAACCGGCATTGAGAAACCGTCTGCAGAGGCAATCATGAATGATTCTTATGCCGAGGGCGTGACCGATGAGTTTATCGTTCCGTCCGTAGTCGTAAAGAACGGCAGACCGACTGCCGTGATCGGAGAGCATGATTCCATCGTCTTCTTCAACTTCCGTCCGGACAGAGCCAGACAGATCTCCAGAGCCTTCTGTGATGAGGAGTTTACAGGCTTTGACCGCGGACCGAGATTCCCGGTGCAGTATACCTGCTTTACGGATTACGACGAGACGATCGCAAACAAAACCGTCGCGTTTGTAAAGGAAGAGATCACCAACACCTTCGGCGAGTACATTGCGGCCAACCATCTGAAGCAGCTGCGCATCGCCGAAACGGAAAAATATGCGCATGTCACCTTCTTCTTCAACGGCGGCATCGAGACGCCCGCGGAGGGTGAGGACCGGATCCTGGTTCCTTCCCCGAAGGAGGTCCCGACCTATGACCTGAAGCCGGAAATGAGCGCTCCCGAGGTCTGTGAAAAGCTTTGCGAAGCGATCCGCGAGGATAAGTACGATGTGATCATCTGTAATTTCGCAAACTCAGACATGGTCGGACACACCGGCGTTCTGGAGGCTGCCATCAAGGCGGTGGAAACCGTGGATACCTGTGTCGGCAAGGTCTGCGACGCAGTGAAGGAGATGGACGGCGTTATGTTCATCTGCGCGGACCACGGCAATTCCGATGTGATGGTGGATCCTGCAACCGGTACGCCGCATACGGCGCATACGACCAATCCGGTTCCGTTTATCCTCTTTAATGCGGATCCTCAGTACAAGCTCAGAGAGAATGGGGTCCTGGCGGATATCGCACCGACCATGTTAGAGCTCATGGGCCTTCCGCAGCCGGCGGAGATGACCGGAAAGTCGCTGCTTATTAAGTGATTTTCTTTAAAAAGTTTATCCTGCGGCGATTCGCATGCAGGGACACTCCGCTTTTGAAGCGGAAAAATGAAATATACATTTTAAATGACCGCCCGATGTATACAGCACCGGGCGGCCGTTTTTTAGCTGCCTTCCGGGAAGGTGATTGACGGAGGCGGACGATTGAAACGACCTTTATTATATGCTGCGCTGGCTGTCCTTGCGGGAACCTTAGCGGCGCTTCCCGAAGCAGCTCTGCTTCTTAAAGCGGCAGTGCTTTTCGGACTGGCGGGACTCCTTATAAAGACTCCGGGGCGGAAAACAAGGCTGGCGGCTGCGGTCCTTATGGGAGTGATGTTTACGCTTGGCTTCCTCCGGGCAGCCAAAGTCAGCGCAGGATTTCATACACCGGAGGCGGAGGCTTTCTTTTCGCGCTATGAAGCCACCAATCCTGGGCAGTTTGATTATGCGCTTTACCTGAAGGGACAGGGGATCGGGAATGAAGCTGAATTAAATGCATCCTGGGAAGACCGTAAAAAAGACGGAGAAGAAAGTGAAAGGGCTGCAGCCGGAAAGCAGGCAAAGCTCAGACCAAAGGCTATACGGGAGAGCATTACGGACAGCTTTGATGCCGGCTTTCTTCCCTCGGATGCGGCCGTGCTGAAGGCGGTCCTGCTCGGACACAAGGAGGATCTCGACGAAGATCTCAGAGACCTTTATCAGAGTGCCGGGATCTCTCATCTGCTGGCGGTCAGCGGACTGCATGTGAGCATGATCGGAATGGGGGTCTTCGGGCTTTTTCGGAAACGAAAGGCCGGAAGAAAGGCAGCCGGCCTTGCGGCCTCCGTGTCTGTGATCCTGTATCTCATCCTGATCGGTGCTCCGGGTTCTTCTCAGAGAGCCGGCATCATGCTGCTTCTAAGCTTTGCCGCAGGTGCTGCGGGCCGTAGCTATGATATGCTTTCCGCAGTATTTCTCGCGCTGATCCTGATGGTCCTCAGACACCCGTACCGGATCTTTCAGAGCGGGTTTCAGCTCTCCTTCGGAGCGGTATTTGCCATCGCCCTGGTCAGCAGCGAGATCATACGGAGAGCAGAACGGCTGAAGGCAGCAGGCTCCTTCCGGAACGGATACGCAAAACGAATCGGAAGGGCTTACAGACTTTCTCCCGGGACAAAGACCCTGATCGTCGGTGCTTCCATACAGCTGACGATGCTTCCAATCATCCTCTGGCATTATTTTACGTTCCCTGTCTACGGCTGCCTTCTGAATCTTCTTGTGATCCCGCTGATGGCCGGCGTATTGTTTTCCGGGCTGGCAGTGCTTGCAGTACTTTATTTAAAGGCAGGGATCCTGGCCGTGATGACCGGAACCTGCGCGATGCGGCCGGGCATCTTAAGCGCAGCCGCCGCAGCTCCCGCACATTATATCCTTGAGCTGTATGCGCGCTTATCACGGCTCAGTCTCCGCCTGCCGAACGCGGTCGTACTGGTGGGAAGGCCCGGGCTGTGGCAGATCCTGGTCTATTATCTCCTTCTTGGGCTGGCACTGACAGTCCTGCTTCCTGCGGGAAGGAAGCAAAGAAAAAACACTTCTAAAAGGGCGCCGTTCCGCCTCGCCGCTTTTTTTCTGCTGATGATACCGGCAAGCTTTACGCTGAGACATCTAAGACCCATGGGGGTGACGGTCACGATGGCCGATGTCGGCCAGGGAGACGGGTTTCTGATCGAGACAAAAGAAAACACGGTCCTGATCGACTGCGGATCTTCAAGCAACCATCGTCTTGGGGAGAGAGTGCTTGTGCCCCTGCTCAGATCCAGGGGGATCGACAGGGTCGATATGGTCATCGTAAGCCATGCGGATCAGGACCACATCAGCGGCCTTGAGTACCTGCTGACGGAAGATGCCGGAGAAAGCATCGGCTCCCTTGTGCTGCCCGGACCCGCCCGGGAACATGAAAAGTATCAGCAGCTGGTCAGCAGTTATAAGGTACTGAAAAGCAAAGACATATCTGATACAGACGAAATACATCAGAAAACAGATAAAAAGTTCGAAGAAGAAAGTATTATTTATCTGAACAACGGGGAGACAATCTTATCAGATCCGTATATGAAGCTTTACTGCCTCTATGCCGGAGACGGTTCCGATCCGGAGGATGTCAACCGGCATTCCGGGGCGATCATGCTCGAAAGCGGACGCTTCTGCATGCTTTTTACCGGGGATATGCCGTCGGCCGATGAGCCGGAGGTCTGCCGCCGTTTTAAGGAAGCCTGTCCGGGGAAACAGGTCACGGTACTGAAAGCGGCTCATCACGGAAGCGCATCCTCCACATCTGAGGAGCTTCTGAGAACGGTCTGCCCCGGATATGCCCTGATCTCCGCAGGCAGAAACAACCGCTACGGTCATCCTGCGGAGGAAACGCTTGAGAGACTTGCAGAGTTTGATGTCAAAGTGCTTGAAACCGCACGGTCGGGAGCAGTGGAGATCCATGTCAGGAAAAACGCATTCAGGATACGGCGGTTTCTTTTCTGACCGTCGCGGGTGCGCCTTGTAAAATCCTGCGGCATCGGCTAAGATATACAATAGTTCAGCACCCATGAAAGCTGGGTAGTATGGAAATCAATAGAAGAAGGATGATGAAGATTCATGAGCACAATCAGTGATAATCTGGCATACGTGGAGAAAAGAATACAGGAGGCCTGCAAAAGGAGCGGGCGCAAAAGAGAGGACGTGACACTGATCGCGGTCAGCAAAACCAAGCCTGTACCGGATCTTGAAGAAGCGCTTCGCTGCGGCTATGACATTTTCGGAGAAAACAAGGTGCAGGAGATCCGCGATAAGTCTCCGGTCCTGCCGGAGTCGGTCCACTGGCATATGATCGGCCACCTGCAGGCAAACAAGGTCAAATATCTGATCGGCGTGGTCGATCTGATCCATTCCGTAGATAATGACAGGCTTGCGGAAGAGATCGAAAAGCAGGCGGCAAAGCACGGCGCGGTCATGGATGTCCTCTGCGAGGTCAACATGGCAGGAGAGGAGAGCAAGTTCGGACTGACTCCCGAAGAGACGCCCGATTTTGTCCGCCGGATCGCAGAGCTGCCGCATCTTAAGGTCCGCGGTCTGATGACCATTGCGCCGTATACGGACGATCCGGAAAGCAACCGTGTTTATTTCCGGGGCTTAAGAGAGCTGAAGGACCGTATAAATGAAGCCCGGATCCCGGGGGTGCAGATGGACATGCTTTCCATGGGAATGACGGGAGACTATGAGGTTGCGATCGAAGAGGGCGCCACTTTTGTCAGAGTCGGCACCGGTATATTCGGTGAACGGAATTATAATATATGAAGAACCTGATCCTGATCTGCGGAGACGAGGAATATCTGAAAGAAAAAAAGAAGAACGAGCTGCTGGACGCGCTTTCCGCTCACGGCAGCCTGAATTATAATGCCTTCACCGGTGAAAACGCAGACATTTCCGAGATCGGGAGACTGTCCGGCACCATGCCGTTTTTTGAGGATCACAGGACCCTTCTTCTGTCCGATACCGGCTGGTTTAAGGGAGCGGCCGACGAGGCGGTCCTCGGCATGGTTTCGGAAGTGCCGGAGACAAGCTTTCTTATTTTTTATGAGAAGGATGCGGATGCCGGAAGCCGGCTCACGCGTTATATAAAGGATAAGGGAGAGGTCTTCCGCTTTACCTCGGCGGACAGTAAAAAAGGACGGGATGCATCGGCTGCCCGACAGGAGATCCGGGCATGGGCCAGAGATTATCTGAAGGCCGAAGGCCGGAATATCGACGGCCGTGTTCTGAACGATCTGGCCGAAATGACCGGCTATGACATGCAGAATCTTCAGACGGAGCTGGAAAAGCTGATCAGCTATACATTGGACCGTCCTGCCGGCGCTGTGATCAGCCAGGCGGATGTGGACAGCATCTGTTCCAAGACGCTCAACGACAGAGTATTTGAAATGATGGGGCATAAGCTTTCGGGCCATAGCCAGAAAGCGCTCGAGCTTTTAGAGGAGCTCTTTGCCCTCAGGAATCCTCCGATGCGGGTCCTTTATATCATCGTCCGGCAGTATACCCAGGCCTTTACACTGAAGGATCTCCAGCGGCAGGGCATGACGGACGCCCAGATCATGGAGAAAATGCAGATCCGGGACTGGCTTTTAAAGAAGCTGAAGGACCAGACACGGGGGTGTTCGGCGGCTGAGCTTCAAAAGAGGCTGGAGCAGTGTGCTGAAATGGAGACGAAGGTCAAAAACGGCGATCTGCCGGACAGGCTTGCTGTGGAGATCCTGATCGCGCAGTAAAAGAAGGACCGGTTTGTATAATTTGAGATTATCCTGCGCTTTATATGAATTCTTTACTTGACAGGAAAAGGCTTTCTCATTAAAATGACTGTGTTTGCACAAAACTGTCCGTGTCCGGGATTAGTGGAAACGCATATTTTGGGAGAAGGAGGTGGAATACTTTGGCAAACATTAAATCAGCGAAGAAGAGAGTTCTTGTTGCAAAGACTCGTACTGACCGTAATAAGGCTATCAGATCCAAGGTCAAGACTTTCGTAAAGAAGGTTGAAGCTGCTGTTCAGGCAGGTGATAAGGCTGTTGCTGCAGACGCTCTTAAGGCAGCGATCTCCGAGATCGACAAGGCACAGAGCAAGGGCGTGTATCACGCAAATACTGCTTCCAGAAAGGTCGCAAGACTTTCCAAGGCAGTTGCATCCATGCAGTGATTTTAAAGATCTGATTTATATGATATGACGAAGCCCCCGGGACTAACCCACCTGAGGGCTTATAGTTGTTTTTGAGACCGGGAAAAAGGGATCTGAAGATGGCAGATACGCAGTTTGATCAGAGCAAAATCAGGAATTTCAGCATCATTGCCCATATCGACCACGGCAAGTCCACGCTGGCGGACCGGATCATTGAGATGACCGGCCTTTTAAGCTCCCGTGAGATGCAGGCCCAGGTCCTCGACAATATGGACCTTGAGCGGGAACGCGGCATTACGATCAAGGCACAGACCGTCCGTACGGTATACAAAGCGGATGACGGGGAGGAGTATATTTTCAACCTCATTGATACCCCGGGCCATGTGGACTTCAATTATGAAGTATCCCGTTCGCTTGCCGCCTGTGACGGTGCGGTGCTCGTAGTGGATGCGGCCCAGGGGATCGAGGCACAGACGCTGGCCAATGTATATCTTGCGCTTGACCATGATCTGGAAGTGTTCCCCGTGATCAACAAGATTGATCTGCCGAGCGCAGAGCCTGATCGGGTCGCCCATGAAATCGAGGATGTGATCGGCCTCGAAGCGGAGGATGCTCCGAGGATCTCCGCAAAGACCGGCCAGAACGTGCATGATGTGCTGGAGATGATCGTAAAGAAGATCCCGGCGCCTGTCGGAGACCCTGAGGCTCCCCTGCAGGCCCTGATCTTTGACTCGGTATACGACTCTTACCGGGGCGTTGTCGTTTTCTGCCGTGTGAAGGAAGGCACTGTCCGGAAAAACATGAAGATCCGGATGATGGCGACCGGTGCGGAATATGAAGTGACCGAAGTCGGCGTGATGGGTGCCGGCGAGTTTTTCCCGACAGGTGAGCTGAAGGCCGGAGAGGTCGGATATATCACAGCGAGCATCAAGAATATCCAGACGACCCGGGTCGGTGATACTGTCACCGGTGCGGAGGACCCTGCCGCAGAGCCCCTGCCCGGTTACAAAAAGGTCACGCCGATGGTTTACTGCGGCCTCTACCCTGCGGACAACGCAAAATATCCCGATCTCAGAGACGCCCTTGAAAAGCTCAAGCTCAACGATGCATCCCTCTTTTATGAGCCTGAGACCTCCGTGGCGCTCGGATTCGGATTCCGCTGCGGCTTCCTGGGACTTCTGCATCTGGACATTATTCAGGAGCGCCTTGAAAGAGAGTACAATCTGGATCTGGTGACCACTGCGCCCTCCGTAATCTACCTTGTTCACAAGACCAACGGAGAGGTGATCGACCTGACCAACCCGACGAACCTGCCGGATCCGTCGCAGATCGAATATATCGAGGAGCCAATCGTCAACGCGGAGATTATGGTCACCACGGAATATGTAGGCTCCATTATGAAGCTGTGCCAGGAGAGAAGAGGCGTGTATCTCGGCATGGAGTATATGGAGGAGACCAGAGCGCTTCTGAAATATGAGCTTCCGCTCAATGAGATCATTTATGATTTCTTTGACGCCCTGAAATCCCGCAGCCGGGGTTATGCTTCCTTTGACTATGCTCTGAAGGGCTATGCCCGTTCCAACCTTGTAAAGCTCGACATCCTGGTGAACCGGGAGGCGGTGGATGCGCTTTCCTTCATCGTTTTTGCTGATTCGGCCTATGACCGCGGCAGAAGGATGTGCGAAAAGCTCAAGGACGAGATCCCGCGCCAGCTGTTTGAGATCCCGATCCAGGCAGCGATCGGAGGGAAGATCATTGCCCGGGAAACGATCAAGGCCCTTCGAAAGGACGTGCTTGCAAAGTGCTACGGCGGAGATGTATCCAGAAAGAAAAAGCTCCTGGAGAAGCAGAAGGAAGGCAAGAAGCGCATGCGCACCTTCGGAAACGTCGACATTCCGCAGCAGGCCTTCATGAGCGTGCTGAAGCTGGATGATGAATAAAACGCAGCCTGCAGCGAACAATGTATAAATATTCAACACATATGAATTTTTATGAAATATTGTATTGACTTTGCCGGACGTTGCGTTATAATAGCACAGTAATCAGAAACGGCGCTGCCGCAGGAATGCGGAGCGGCCGGCATGGCAATACCGATAAGGGGCTTTATCCCCGGCAATATAACTGTACCAAAGGGAGGACAATTATGAAAAAGATGTTAACAGCTGCACTTGCAGCAATGATGACCGTCTCACTGGCGGCATGCGGAGGTTCATCCTCACAGCAGACCACTGCAGCTCCTGCGACCGAAGCGGCAACTGAAGCAGCGACCGAGGCGGCAAAGGAAGAGACCGAAGCGGCTGCAGAGACGGAATCAGCTGCTGAAACAGAAGCGGAAACAGAGGCAGCAGCTGAAGCGGCAGCGGAGCTTACAACTGTCAATGACGGCAAGCTGACTGTTGCCATGAGCCCTGACTTTGCACCCTATGAGTTCTATGCGATCGGCGAAGACGGAACTCCGACCCTGGCAGGCTTCGATGTATCTCTTGCAAACTATATCGCTGATCATCTCGGCCTGGAGCTGGAGATCATCCCGATGGATTTCGACGGAACCATCATGGAGCTTTCACAGCATAATGTCGACCTTGGTATTTCCGGTTATTCACCCTCACCGGACCGTGCAGAGGTCATGGACTTCTCCGAGATCTACTACACCGGCGGCCAGTCCTTTGTCTGCCTGCAGGCCAACAAGGACAAGTTTGCTTCTCTTGAGGATACCAACAAGGCTGACCTTACCGTCGGCGCACAGGTCGGTTCCATCCAGGCGGATCTTGCAAAGGAAAACTCTCCGGAGGCTGACCTGATCCAGATGGCGAAGGTTACGGATCTGATCGCGGAAGTCCTGAACGGAAAGATGGACGGCGCTTACATCGAGACCCTGGTAGCAGAGAGCTATGCAAAGAACTATCCGGATCTTTGTGTTGTCCTTCCGGTTCCGTATGACGCAGAGGGTTCTGTAGTCGGCGTCAACAAGGGCAATGAGGCTCTTCTTGCAGGCGTCAACGAGGCAATCAAGCAGTGCATTGACGAAGGCCTGATGGAAGACTGGGTTGCTGAGGCCAACGAGCTTGCTACCGGTGATATCATCGAAGGCATGATCGAGGAATAACTTCAAAAACTTTAATTTTATAAGAACAGAATCGGTTTCCTCCCTCAAGCTTCTTGGGGGAGGAATCCTTGCATGTGTGAGCAGGTCCTGCCGGACATGGAGCATGGCTTTGGCCCCGGACGAAAAGCAAAGGCAAGACTGTCCTTTCATGGTATATGATGCCGGATCTGCACACAGAACAAACAAGGTGCCGCTTTTTGCGGCATAACGACAGAGAGGAGATTTTGCGTGTTTACTGCTGCCGGATTCCAAAAAACCTGGGGTTATATCGACCTTTTCAAGCAGGGCCTGGTATGTACGATATCGCTGTCTGCACTGACCGTTATATTCGGCTTTATCCTGGCGCTCATCCTGGCCATCATGCGTCTTTCTGATATCCGCCCGTTCCGTTCTTTCGGGATCGATGCGGACGGACATGAGATCGATGAAGGACCGAAGGCTGTTTTAAGCCGGTTCAATCCCATCAGCTTTATCGCTACGGTCTATGTGGAAGTATTCCGTGCAACGCCCATGCTGGTACAGCTGTTCATTATTTATTACGTGGTGTTCGGAAATGTTTCCCTTCCGACCTTCAAGCTTTTCGGATTTATCCGCTTTGAGCGCTTTCTGCCGGGCGTGGTCGCATTGGCCATGAACTCCGGAGCGTATCTGTCGGAGATCATCCGTGCGGGCATCCAGTCCATTGACGGCGGACAGACCGAGGCGGCAAGATCCCTGGGACTTTCCCAGGCGCAGAACATGCGTTATATCATACTCCCGCAGGCGATCAAAAACATCCTGCCTCCCATCGCGAATGAGTTTGTTACGATCATCAAGGAATCTTCGATCTGTTATACCATCGGTGTCCAGGAGATCATGTATGCGGTCTCGTCCACCAAGGGTGCGACCTACCGGATCGCCGAGCCTCTGATCATTGCGACGGTCGTATACTTCTGCCTGACGTTCCCGACCTCGAAGATCATTGCATACTTTGAAAGGAGGATGAGCCGTGGAGACAAGAGATGATGTCCTGATCAGCGTAAAAGATCTGAAAAAATACTACAATAAGGGCGTGATCAAAGCCCTGGACGGTATCACCGTGGATATCAACAAGGGAGATGTCATGGTCGTGATCGGCCCCTCCGGATCCGGAAAGTCCACCTTTCTCCGGAGTCTGAACCTGATGGAGCATCCGACAGGAGGAAGCATCGTCTTTGACGGCGTGGACATTACCAGCAAAAAGGTCAAAAATGCGGAAGGACAGTGGGTAAAGCTCAACATCGATGAGCACCGCCAGAAGATGGGAATGGTCTTCCAGCATTTCAACCTCTTCCCGCATATGACGATCATGGATAACATCACTCTGGCACCGATCAAGGTGAAGGGTGTTTCAAAAGAAGAAGCGGAGAAAAAGGCCCTGGAGCTTCTGAACCGTGTCGGGCTTGCGGATCGCGCGGGAGCCTATCCGATCCAGCTGTCCGGCGGACAGAAGCAGCGTGTGGCGATCGTCCGCGCGCTTGCGATGGAGCCCCAGGTCATGCTTTTTGACGAGCCTACCTCAGCGCTCGATCCGGAAATGGTCGGCGAGGTGCTGGACGTTATGAGAGAGCTGGCCCGGGAAGGAATGACCATGGTCGTGGTCACTCATGAGATGGGATTTGCACGTGAGGTCGGAAACCGCGTCCTCTTTATGGCAGACGGAAAGCTGCTTGAGGAAGGTACGCCCGAGCAGATCTTCGGAGCTCCGAAGAACGCGCGCCTGCAGGATTTCCTGCGCAAGGTGCTGTAAGATTAATGCATTTTACGGGCATTAATTTATGAGAAATATTTAGAATGGACAAGTACAAGGAGATCGCCCTTACCGCGATCGATGAAAAAAAGGATATGATCTGCTCTGTCGCGGATGAGATCTGGTCTCATCCCGAGCTTTCCCTACAGGAGTATCGTTCCTGTGAGCTTTACTGCGATGTGCTTAAAAAGGAGGGCTTTGAGGTCGAAAAGGGGACCTGCGGCATTGAAACGGCTTTTACCGCTTCCTTTGGGAAGGGCCGTCCGGTGATCGGCATCCTTGCTGAATATGATGCGCTGTCGGGACTTTCCCAGAAAGCATTTTCCGCTGTAAAGACGCCGCGCGATACCGGGGATACGGTCTCTGACTGCGGTCACGGCTGCGGACATAATATTCTCGGAGCAGGCGCGTTCGCTGCCGCTGTCGGGGTCCGCCGCTTTTTACAGGAAACAGGTACCCCCGGCACGGTGATTCTTTTCGGCTGTCCGGGAGAAGAAGGCGGCGCTGCCAAGGCGTTTTTT
>Ga0256404_1006341_pt1 | contig 19711 bp, 19 predicted proteins | sample RumenRJG_01DNA_FD_185990 | JGI IMG/M metagenome (GOLD analysis project Ga0256404, IMG submission 185990) | Bovine rumen microbial communities from Lethbridge, Alberta, Canada - RJG_01 | ecosystem: Host-associated > Mammals > Digestive system > Stomach > Rumen | place: Canada: Alberta | collected...
AACAAAACACTGCAGCCATCGCCCTGTAGTGCTAAAAGTGCCTGCCGCAGTAGGGGCAGACGCCCTCATAGCCGATTTTCTGCCGGCTTGCAGCGCCGCAGCCGGGACAGGTGCGCATTTCGAACGCTGCCTTGCTGCCCTGCTGATGTACCGCACCGGAAAGGACGATCACATTGGTGCCGTCCTCCTGTGAAAAGGCGCAGTTCTTCAGGTATTTTCCGGAAATCAGCCGGTCTAACAGTTTCTTTGCCTCGCCCGTGGTCATGCCAAGCGTAGCGGCGGTTTCCCTCAGTGTCACTTTTCCTTCCGGGATGGCGCTGAAATAGTTTTCCAGCCAGGCGGCCCTGTCGCACATCTTCTTCTGATATTGAGAGTGCCAGAAAAGCAAAACTGCAGCCAGCATGGGCGACAGACTGAGACTGATAAGAGTCAGAATCTCCAGGAAGCTCATTTCCAGCTCTCCTATTGCCATGACGACGAAAACAGTCAGCAGCAGGGAGATGAAAAGCAGGGCCCAGCCCGCTATTTTCTCAATCCGCAGAATTGTTGCGACTCTGACTTTTTTCCAATCATTCACATACGACGACATGATGAAACCTCCCTGTCCGGTGAAAGACTTCCGGGCACCACGGAAAGCCGGCTGCGGCGCTGCAGAATTTCACGCAGGACGTGAATAATTTATTTTTTTAATTAAATATAAAATTATAGTTGGTCTCCATTATAAACAGTTTTCGGCGAGCGTCAATTACTGGACCGCATGAAGCCGTGGAAAAAACGGGGCCGCGCTCCGTGGTGAAGCGCGGCTTTAAGCGGATTATTCCACAGTTTCAGCGGCTGTTCTGATATTCCGCGCAGGACTCTGTGAAGCGGCGTGCAGCTTCGGGGCATCCGGCAAAATGCAGGTGCAGATAGGATGCCAGCACATTTCTGCCGGCATATCCTGCATTCTGCACAGTGCCGGTACGGTGCCTGACAATGCGCCATGCCGCACTGTCGGCAGGGGCGTCGGGATCCCGCTGAACTGATGAAAAGTGAAACTCGTGGCCGCGCACTTTCATTCCCGCAGGCCCCAGCGGCGTATCGCGGAGCAGTGTGCCCTCCACATAACCGACAGTCTGGAGTTTCGGGTTCATCCGGCATTGTGCGGGAATAACCCCGGCCATTGGAAAAACGCGTCCCTGAAAATCTGTTAATGAGCGTGTCAGATACATGTAGCCGCCGCACTCGGCATAGACAGGCATTCCACGCGATGCCGCACGGGCTACGGCGTTCCGCATGGCTGTGTTGGCTGAAAGTCTTTCGGCGAACATCTCAGGAAAGCCGCCGCCGAAAATCAGGCCGCCGCAGTCGGGCAGGGTCATGTCGTGCAGCGGGCTGAAATACTCGATGCGGGCGCCGCAGTGCTGCAGTCCGGCCAGACTTTCAGGGTAATAGAAAGAGAATGCCTGGTCGCGCGCCACGGCAATGACTGTTTTTTCGGCGCAGGGAGTGCCGGGGCGCGGCATCACCTCAAGCTCAGGGGCTGAATCAGCAATTTTCAGCAGCGCGTTCAGGTCGACAGAGCTTTCAATGTCCTCAGCAAGAACGTCAAAAGACGGCGAGGCGTTCTCCTCTACAGGAAGCAGTCCGAGGTGGCGTTCCGAGACGCCGAGCCGTTCGTCACGCATCAAAGCTCCCAGCACGGGAATGCCGATACGCGACATGGCCTCAGTGATAATACGCCGGTGGTTTTCCGAGCCCAGTCTGTTGAGAATAACACCGCGCAGATCCACGCTGCGGTCGTACTCGCGGAACCCGAGGGCAAGTGCAGCCGCGCTGTCGCCCATGGACTGGGCGTTGATGACGAGAACCACAGGTGCGCGCAGCAGCTTGGCAATCTGTGCGGTGCTGCTGATGCCGCCGCGGCCGCCGTCGTACAGTCCCATGACGCCTTCGATGACAGAAGCGCGTGCATGTGCGGAAGAAGAGGCGAATACGCGCTTCATGACAGCTTCGTCTGTGAGCCAGGTATCCAGATTGTGTGCAGGCCGGCCTGCCGCCAGAGAAAGGTACCCCGGATCGATGTAGTCGGGGCCGGTCTTATAGGGCTGAACCGGCATGCTGCGCTTTTTCAGCGCGGCAAGGATTCCGCATGTCAGCGTGGTTTTGCCTGAGCCGCTCTGGGCCGCAGCGATGACAATTCTGGGGATTTTCTGTAAGAAGGCTGACATTGTGTTCTGCACCTTCTGAAAAAAGGCCGTCAGAACGCAATGCTGCCTTCGCGGAGCCAGCGCGCCAGATCGAGCGCAGAATAAGTGATGATCACGTCAGCTCCCGCTCTGGCAAGACAGAATGCAGCCTCAGAAACGGCGCGCTTTTCGTCAAGCCAGCCGTTTGCGGCCGCGGCTTTGATCATGGCGTATTCGCCGCTGACACAGTAGGTTCCCACAGGAACAGGGCTGATTTCCTTCACGGCGCGGAGCACGTCCATGTAAAGCAGCCCCGGTTTGACCATGACCATGTCGGCCCCTTCTTCGATGTCGATCTCGGCTTCCTTCAGTCCTTCGCGGGCGTTGCGCGGATCCATCTGGTAAGCACGCCTGTCGCCGAACGAGGGCGCTGAGCCGGCGGCATCGCGGAACGGCCCGTAGAACGCCGAGGCATATTTTACAGCGTAGGAGAAGATAATCTTGTTCTTCATGCCGGCGGCGTCGAGCCCGGCGCGGATAGCTGCCACGTGTCCGTCCATCATGTCAGACGGAGCCACAATGTCAGCGCCGGCAGCAGCCTGAGAGACAGCGATTTTTGTAAGGTACTTCAGTGTTTCATCGTTGTCGACCTCGGTTCCGTGCAGAATTCCGCAGTGCCCGTGCGATGTGTATTCGCACATGCAGACGTCAGCGATGAAGTTGACATCGGGAAACTCTTTTTTGCCGATGCGCAGCGCCTGCTGGATTACGCCGTTGTCAGCCCACGCGCCGGTGCCGACTTCGTCCTTGTGTTCGGGCAGGCCGAAAAGCAGCACAGAACTGACGCCTGCGGCTGTTATTTTCTCAAGCGCCTGCGGAAATGTGTCGGGGCTGTAGCGCACCTGTCCGGGCAGTGAAGGGATGTCTTCGACGATATGCTTTCCCTCACGGATAAACACGGGATAAATCAGCATGTCGGGACTGAGACGGGTTTCCGCTGTCATGTTGCGGATTACAGGATTCTGACGCAGTCTTCTGGGTCTGATGATCATTTTTGATAATGCTCCTCTTCAGTTGTAATCATTGCGGTACAGAAGTTCTTTACGGTTAAGCGGCCGGTTTTGTTTCAGCATTAAGGCGGATCGGCAAATCACACGGCGCTTCAAAGAGATTTACTGCTCTGATGGTCTGATTTTTTACGGGCGGCTGCACATTGAAGCCGGACGCAGTCAGTTATCCGCCTGTCTCTTGAGGATCAGTTTTTGCAAAAGTTCCCTGATCTGTCGGGCTGGCATTTTCAGTTCATTCCGTCTTCTCTGAAGCAGCAGTGCGGTTGTTCTAAAATTGTCAGGGCCTGCCGCAGATTCCGGGCGGCTAGATAAAATTACTCTGGCTGATGCGTTTTCAGTGCCTGACACTGGTTATGCCGAAAGTGTTCCTTTAATGTTTCCACGAGTTCTTCAAGAACTGCTTTCTTGGCAGTGCCGATGTTCCCGTAGCCAAGACGGCGCGCTTCGGCGGCAGTCTGAGCGCCGATGCAGCATGCAAACGGAACTGCAAGATCAGGACAGGCACGGCGGAACGCGCGCACGGCGGATGCACTGGCGAACACTGCGGCATCAGGATTCCGCGGTATGAATGGAGCGGGGAGTGCCGTTGTGCGGTACAGCGGGATTTCAGAAAAGTCAGCGCCGAGTTCCCTGAGGCGGCTGGTCAGTTCAGGCGATCCGTTTTCAGCGCGGAACAGCAGAATTTTTTTGCTGCCGGCAGCGGAGGCCAGTTCATCAGCAAGATGCGCGCCGTCGCTGATCTGCGGGATGAGATCAACATGCAGACCCCGAGCGCGAAGTGCCGAAGCGGTGCCCTTTCCGACGGCGGCAATCTTTGCGCTGCCGATGCAGCGTATATCGAGGTTTTCTCTTTCAAGAGCCGCAAAGAAATATTCCACGCCCGAGGCGCTGGTAAAGCCGATCCACGGGGCGTCAAGCGGCGGAAGGGGCGTGTCAAGCGGTACGGTTTCAATGATGGGAAATTCCACAACTTCGGCGCCGAGACTGCGCAGCATCCGGGAAAGACGGCCCTGCCTGTTTTTCGGGCGGGTAACAATGACTTTCACGCCCCACAGCGGCAGGCTGTCGTGCCAGTCGAACTTTTCTGCAAAAGACACAGTCGGGCCGGCGACAATGACCGCCGGCGGACGCAGTTTGAATTCAGCGGCCCGGCGGGGAAGGCTTTCCAGGGTGCCGGCCAGGGTTCTCTGCCGGGCAGTGGTTCCGCATTCAACGGCAGCTGCGGGAGTATCGGGCGCCCAGCCTTCTTTCTGCAGCCGTGTGCAGATTTCTGGCAGCGCCGATACGCCCATCAGAAACACAAGCGTGCCGCCGAGATGTGCCAGCGCCGCATAATCCTGAGCGGCCAGGCCGCCTTCCCTTGTGTGCGCCGTGATGATATGCACAGAATCGGCCAGTCCGCGGTGGGTAACAGGGATTCCGGCGCATTCCGGTACGGCGATGGCCGATGAGATGCCGGGGATAACCTCGTAGGGAATGCCGCGGGCTGCAAGGGCTTCGATTTCTTCTCCGCCGCGGCCGAACAGAAACGGGTCGCCGCCTTTCAGCCGGACGGTTTTTTTCCCCTCAAGCGCCTTTGCCACAAGTATTTTTTCGATCTCTTCCTGCGGCACCGGGTGGCATCCGCCTGATTTGCCGACGTTGATACGCTCGGCACCGGCCGGCATTAGAGAAAGAACGCTGTCGCCGGCCAGACGGTCGTAAACAACCACGTCGGCCTGCTCAAGGACTTCACGGCCGCGGCAGGTCAGCAGCCCGGCATCTCCGGGGCCGGCACCGACAAGCCAGACTTTTCCGACTGACATTGGCTCACCTCATTTCGTTCAGTATCTGCAGGGCCAGTTTTTCACCGAGCCTGCGCGCCTCACGGCGGTTGCCGGTGATTTCAGCGCGGCGGATGAAATTCCGTTCTTCGGCGGCAAAAAATCCGCGCAGCCGCATTTCAGTGCCGGAAATTTCCGCGTAGGCCCCTGCTGGTGAAGCGCAGCCGCCGCCCAGCGTCCTTGAGAATGTTCTCTCAGCGGACGCGCAGTCCCATGCGTTATCGTCATTTACACAGCCGATCCATGCACCGTACTCGCTGCCGGCTCGTCCCTGCACGGCAAGAATTCCCTGCCCCGGCGAAGGGACAATTTCATCTGCTGAAAAGAAACGGCTGATGCGGTCCTCAAGACCAAGACGTTTCAGACCGGCGGCTGCAAGAATCAGCGCGGAAAACTGCCCTTCATCCAGTTTCCTGAGGCGCGTTCCGACACTGCCGCGGACAGGCCGGATTTCCGCGTTTCTAAAGAGCTCCATTGCCTGGATGCGCCGGCGGGCTGAAGAACAGCCGATCACTTTCACATTTCCGGCAGCACCCTGCGGCAGCACGAGCACATCGCGCGGGTCTCCGCGCCTGAAGCACGCAATCAGCGGCAGATCAGGGTTCTGCACAGCCGGAACGTCTTTCAGGCTGTGAACCGCCGCGTCAATTTTTCCGCTGAGCAGAGCTTCCTCAAGCTCCTGTGTGAAAAGTCCCTTGATGCCGAACTTGTCAGACGCCTCTGAAAACGGTTTCATGTTGATATCGCCGGAAGTGACAATGGGCACCATCTCAAGGCAGAAGTCCGGGTGGGCTTTCCGGACTGCTTCCATGACCAGCCGCGTCTGCGCCAGGGCAAGCGGGCTTCTGCGGGTGCCGAAACGGATGGTTTTCATTTTCCGCTGTTCACTTCTTTCTTTTTCATTTCTTCCTCAACAATGTCAGGCCATAAAGCGCGCATTCTTGCGGACAGCCGGTGCGTCAGGGGCGGATCAAGTCCCGATGTCGTCACTGCTGCTGCAGCGCTGCCTGATGCAATCAGCGCAGGGAAATAGAAAGTTCCCTCCGCAGCGCTGTCTGCAACGCTGATGGGGATTCCGTTCCGCCGGGCTTCCTGCGCTGCTGCGCGGTTTGCCTCGCGGCTGCTGCTTGCGGCCACCGCGAGAAAAGCGCCGGCAAGATCACCTTCCCTGTAAGGGCGAAGTTTTTTCTCAGCTTTCACATTTTCCCAGCCGCTGCAGAACTGCGGCGCGATGACGCGAAGCAGGGCACCGCAGCTGGCGAGCGTTTTCGCACGGCGCAGGGCAACCTGTCCGCCGCCGATCAGCACGGCCGTTTTTCCCTCAAGCGGCACGAACATCGGAAATGCCGGAGGTGCCGGCAGATGAAGCTCTCTGCGCAGCTTCAGCAGCACTTCTGCGGCTGTAAAGCCTTCTTCTTCCGGACGGGCGATGACGATGACTTCCGCGCCGGCTTTCTGTGCCGCTTCGAGCTTTTCCCTCATGCCTCCCGCATCGCCGCCGTCCTTTGTCACTAGAACTGACGCTCCTGTCATGGCAAGCATCTGCTCATTCATGCTTTCGCTGAAAGGGCCCTGCATGGCTATCAGGTGACCGGCGTCGTAGCCGAGTTTCTCGCACTGGGCGATCACAGCGGATGTGGGCAGCACACGTGCAAAAAGGCGCCGGCGCGCGTTTCTGACACTGGCAAACGCCGGCAGCTCCTTGCTGCCCACTGTCAGAAGAACCTTTTCATCAGTCTGGTTCAGCAGCTGTGCTGCTTCTGCAGCGCTTTTCACAACAGCTGTGCGGCCGGACAGCGGAGTCTTCGGCCGCACGACGCGCAGGCACGGTACGCCGGTTTTTCCGCAGGCCTGACGGATATTGCGGCTCACTTCAACCGCGTAGGGATGGGTGGCGTCTACAACGTATGAGGGGCTTTCAGAGCGGAAAAGATCTTCCATGGCGGGCTCGTCAAGCCGTCCGATGCGCACCTTGGCATTTTCGAGCCCCTGGAGCAGTTTTGCGCCATAGTCCGTAGCGACGCAGCAGAGCGCCGGCAGTCCGCGTTCAAGAAGCCACCGGGCTTCAGTGGTACCTCCGAAAATGATGATCATGAACGGCGGTACCCCCGGGGCGTGACAAGGTTCCCGGCCACGACCTCTGTGGAGCTGCTGCCGATGATAACGGTGCAGAACATGTCAAGTTTTTCGTCTTTCAGCGCGCCGAGAGTTGTGAGATGCGCTTCCTGTCCGGGACGTCCGGCGCTGCGGACCCAGCCTGCCGGTGTGCCTGCATCCTTGTGTTTCAGCAGAATTTCACAGGCTCTGCGCAGGTTATCCGGCCTCCCGCGGCTCATGGGGTTGTAAAGGCAGATCACAAAATCTGCCGCGGCGGCGCCTTCAAGACGCCTTTCGATGGTTTCCCACGGCGTCAGCAGATCGCTCAGGCTGATCACCGCAAAGTCGTGGGACAGCGGCGCGCCGAGCACGGCAGCCGCGGCGCACGCTGCCGTTACGCCGGGGATGATCTGGACATCCTCGTGGCCGGCTGCGGTTTCCAGCATGATGCCGGCCATGCCGTACACGCCGGGGTCGCCGCTCGAGATAAGTCCCACTGTTTTTCCGGACTGCGAAAGGCGCAGTGCTTCCTCACAGCGGCCGGTTTCATCTCTCATCGGAGACGGCACAAGCTGCTTGCAGTCCTTAAACCGCGGTGCAATCAGATCTATATACGTTTTATAGCCGATGATGACGTCGCATTTCTCAAGCGCCTCAAGTGCGCGGGGAGTGAGCTGGTCATCCGCGCCGGGGCCGAGGCCGATCACATATATCATTGCTGAACCTCCGGAGTTCGTTTACTCTGCATCATATCCTGTTTCTGTCCGTGCGGATTTTCCTGCGTGCACGGCGCAGTCCTTGCCAGCGCCAGAGTGATGCCGGGATACACGGTTTTGCTCCGCAGAAGCGGCCCCATGCCGGAAGCCCGCACAGCGGCGCGTTCGCATACATTGTCAGCACCGGTGACGGCCAGAACTTTTTCAGAGGCTGAAAATCTGCCGGGAGTCTGCATGAGTTCTTCCGCGGAATACGTGATGAAAGGGACGCCGAATTCTTCTGCGAGTGCTTTCAGCCCGGGTTCTTCGGCCTTGATGTCGATGGAAGCCAGCGCTTTCAGTGACAGATGTGAAACGCCGGCGCTGTCAAGAAAATCCAGTGCGGCGCTGTGCAGCGCTTCCAGCGGGGTGCCTTTTCTGCAGCCGGCACCGAGCACAAGGTTTCGGGGCCGCAGCCAGAGCGTTGCGGGCCATGGCGCGGGCTGCACCTGTTCGGTCACAGCAACGCCGACTTTTTCACCGTTGAGAACTGCTGACGAAATGAATTTGACTGCGCCGATGTTTTCAATAGCGCAGTCATTTTCTCCGGCCCACACGTCTACGGCTCTGACGCGGTGCACGTCTGTGGCAGTGGTGATTACGGCCTCGCCGCCTGTGAGAGATGCTGTTTTCAGCGCCAGCGCGTTCGCACCTCCCAGATGTCCTGAAAGCAGCGAAATCACATGCCGGCCCTGGTCGTCGAGGCAGAGCACTGCAGGATCACAGGTTTTGTCTTTCAGGCAGGGGGCGATGGAGCGCACGGCGATGCCGCATGCCGAAACGAAAATCAGCGCTGTGCTTCCGGCGAAGTGGGTGCGCGTCCAGACTGAAACAGGCACCTGCAGCGGCAGAACGCTGCCTGAAGCGTACTGCACCGGCGCCCATGCCTGTCCGCCCAGCGCCGCAGCGAGCTTCTGTGCCAGCGCTGTGCCGGCGCGGGTAAAGGCAAGAATATGCAGACCGTTCATTTTGAAGCCTTCCTGAATCCGTGGCTGAACGCCGCATCATAAAGCTTTGAGAGGCCGTATTTTTCTCCGAGAAATTTTCCGACGAGGATCAGGGCGGTGTTTTTAATGCCCTCTTTTTCAGCCTTGCCGGCGATGTCAGCCAGTGTTCCGTGCAGAACCCTCTGCTCCGGCCACGAGGCCTTATAAACTACAGCTGCGGGCGTTTCCGCAGGATACCCCCCCTCACGGAGGGCTGAAATTGTCTTTTCCATAAGTCCGGCTGACAGGAAAAGCACCATCGAAGCCTGATGTGCCGCAAGCAGGCTCAGTTTTTCCGCAGGCGGAACAGGGGTGCGCCCTTCCATGCGCGTGATGATCACAGTCTGGCTGACGCCGGGAAGAGTGTATTCTGCCTCTGCTGCCGCGGCGGCGGCACAGAACGAACTGACGCCGGGCGTTATATCGTAGGGAACGCCCAGCGCCCGGAGACGATCCATCTGCTCGCGGATGGCGCCGTAAATCGAGGGATCGCCGGTGTGGAGTCTTACTGCGTCAGTTCCGCGCCTGTGCGCGGAAACCAATTTTTCTATCACCTCATCAAGCGTCATCGAGGCGCTGTTATAAATTTCACAGTTCTGAGAAGCGTATTTCAGCAGTTCCGGATTGACAAGCGAACCGGCATAAATAATCATTCCTGCTTCAGACAGAAGCTTTGCGCCGCGCAGCGTGATCAGGTCCGGCGCACCGGGACCGGCTCCCACAAAATGAATCATATCAGCAGCCTTCTTTCTCAGCGGCCGAGACGGCCGTGAACAGCGTTACGGAGTTCTGGGCAGCCATAATCAGCGTGCTGCCGATTTTCTTTGCACGACTGACCGACACCTGAATGGCGTCGAAATCTGTGAATTCAGCACCGGAAAGGATTTCTGCAGCTGCAGTCCACGTTTTGAGCGATACCGCAGAGACAGCAATGCGGATGCCGCCGCCCAGGGCAGACACGGACTTCAGCAGACGCGGAAGCTCCGGACCGCTGCCGCCGATAAACACATGTGTCGGCTGCGGCAGGGAAGGAAGCATCTCCAGGTTGTCGCCCTTGAGGACTCTGAGATTGTGCCGGTGAAATTTTGCTGCATTCTGCCCGATGAGGCTGACGGCCTCCGGGTTTTTCTCAACAGCACAAACCTGTCCCTTATCACAGATCAGAGCGGCAGCCACGCTCACTGAACCGGTGCCCGCACCAAGATCCCACAGCACTGAATCACTTTCAAGCCGCAGGAGGTCAAGAATGGCTGAACGGACGGTTTCACGCGTCATCGGCACAGCTGTTCTGATGAATTCTTCGTCCCTGGGACGGCCTGCCGGCTTTGTCCATGGCGCGTCATTTTCAATGAGCACCAGTGAAAGATCGTCGTACTGACGGTCTGCAAGCTCTGCAGGCGTCCCTGCGGAAATTTTCTGATCAGGGTAGCTGAGACGTTCACCGACTGTCAGACGCAGACTGCTGATGCCGCTTCCTGCCAGCAGACGGCAGACCCGCGCCGGATTCCACTGCGGGCCGCAGAAAAAAACTGTTTTGCGGTTCTGGTCGGCATAGTCCAGCAGAGCAGATTCGCTGAGTGCTCTTCCATGGCCGGAAAGAAAAGCCGCGTCAGCCCATGTAGTCCGCGCAGCGGCGCACAGAGACTGAACCGAACTGATACCCGGAATGACGTGAATGTCGTCGTCCGGGAAACGTTTCACAACAAGAGGCAGCAGACTGTAGATTCCCGTGTCGCCTGACACGAGCACGGCTGCCGGGCCGCGGTTCAGAGCCGCATCGATCTTCGTAAATGTTTCACCGAAATCCTTCATTTCAAGGACTTCCTTGCAGCCTGCCGCAAGTGAGAGGTGACGTTTTGCCGCAGCGGCAAAGACGGCGCCGGCAATGGCGCTCTTTGCAGCCTGCGTGAGCTGGCCGGGGTCGCCCGGGCCGACGCCGATCACAAACAGTTTATGCCTCATGGCGAAGTTCCTCCGCAAAGCCAGCGGCCCCGGCACTTGCACCAAGGATGACGCCGCTGTTGTCTATAAAGGCGGTTTCCACAGCCAGACCGCCGAACATCCGCTCGCGGCAGCGTTCTGCTGTCACTTCGGCGATGTTTGTCCATAAAAAACCGAGATTTTCTTCTTTTAAAATTGTGATGGCATTTTCTGTGGTGGAGCAGTCATACAGCTTTCTGATCAGCGGGGAAGGGCATCCTGCAAGCGCTGCGTGTGTGCACAGTGCCTCACGTCTGCCGTCGCCAGTACGGTTATAGGTGTCAAAAGTTCCGGCAGCGACTTTCAGCAGCTTGCCTGGGTGCCCGCAGAGCAGTACGCGCCTGAATTTCAGACGCAGCGCTTCATCAAGAATATAGCCGATGTAATTGCCGACCTGCATGATGCAGTGCCCCTTCAGCGCATAGGCTTTTCTCATGGCGTTTTCTCCGGTGTTCCCGAAAGTCAGGCCGATGATTTCTTTTCTTTCAACTGCGAATGTGTTCAGTTCAAGAGTGAATGATTCGTAGACTGATTCAAGGTTGTAGGGCCTGACAATGCCTGTGGTGCCCAGCACTGAAAGACCGCCTGCAATGCCCAGCCGCGGGTTGAAGGTATGCTCTGCTTTTTCTCTGCCGCCGGGAATTGAGACAGTGACGCGGGCGCTCCTTGATCCGATGACTTCTCGCACAGCCTTTTCAATCATCTGTCTTGGCACCGGGTTGACGGCAGGCTCTCCCGCAGGTACTTTCAGGCCGGCGCGGGTGACAGTGCCCACGCCTTCGCCCGCCGCGAATGAAACAGGGCCGTCGCTCTCACCGATTTCAACTGAGGCCGTCACCGTCATGCCGTTCGTGATGTCGGGATCGTCGCCGGCATCCTTGACGACGCCGCAGACCGGGTAGTTCAGTTCGACAATGTCGAGGTCGAGAACTTTTCCGGATGGAGTAGTAATGCGCACGCTCCGCGGAGTGCGCCCCCGAAGCTGGCGGATTGCGGATGCCTGGGCGGCGGCAGCCGCACAGCTGCCTGTGGTGAATCCTTCGCGGAGTTTTTCAGGGCCGTGCAATTCCATAGAGCAGGGCGTTCAGAATGGCTGACGCCACGGTGGAACCGCCTTTGCGCCCCATGGCGATGATGGCAGGTACCGGCGTTTTCGCCAGCCGTTCTTTTGACTCAATGACGTTGACAAAACCGACCGGCACGCCCACCACCAGCGCGGGGGCGGCTCTGCCTTCGTCGATCAGTTCACAGAGGCGGATCAGTGCTGTCGGCGCATTGCCGATGACATAAATGGCACCGGGCGTTTCGCGGACCGCGGCTTCCATGCTGACTGCGGCGCGAGTGACGCCGCGTTTTTTTGCCTCGGCAGCAATTTCGGGATCAGACATACGGCATGTGACAGTAACGCCAAGCGCTGCACATGCTTTTTTGCTGATGCCGGCTGCGGCCATCATTGTGTCAGTGATAACCGGCGTGCCGCGGCGCAATGCCTCTCTGCCGAGTGTTACGGCTTCAGGCGTGAAGTACATGTTCTTCTGAAAATCAAAGTCTGCTGTCGCGTGAATGACACGCATGACAACGGGACGGTTCTCCTCAGGCCCCTGCCATGGGGCCATCTCTGAGGCAATGGTTCTCATGCTTGCCTGTTCTATTTCTTCGGGTTTCATCAGAGCACCTCTGTTCCTGTTTTTTTAATGCGGCAGGCAGCCCCGGCCTCGCGCGGGAAAAAGCATCAGGGTCAGCCGGACGGGCTGCGAACTATTTCCACAGAAGCAGAACTGACAGATATTCATCCGGCGGTTCCAGCGCGGCAGAGCCTTCAATTATTTTCTGCCCGGGGAGACCTGCACGGTCTGCGCGCAGAATTCTTTTCCATGGACCGGCAGCTTCAACGGTTTCGCGCAGGGCACCTTTCAGGGCGGCCGGCTTGTAAAGCGCCGCCGAGTCAGCGGCCTTCAGGGCGCTGATAATCCGTTCCCTGGGCGCAGTGGCTGAAACCACTGCGAAAATTTCATCTGACATTGCGAGAAATGATCCTGTCAGTGCTGCCGCAAAATTATGCGCAGAAATACCCGGCTTCAGCTCAAGTTTCAGATCCGGAACCATGTCCTTCCATAGGTTGTAAAGGTAGAATCCGGTCGAATACAGCGTGGAATCGCCGATCACAGGCAGAACAACGGTCTGTGCCCCCTGCCAGCGCGGTCTCAGCGCCTCTAGCTGACCGTACAATGAGGCGTCACGTTTTTCCGCGTCGCTGGTCATCGGAAACAGAAGCGGTACAGCGTCAAGCTCCGGAATATGTGCCCGCACAATCTGTTCGGCTGCCGAAGCCCGTTCGGCGTGCGAGTGGGGAATCAGCACAAGATCAGCCTCTCTGATGGCTCTGAGAGCGTCGGCTGTGATCATGTCCGGATCTCCGGGACCGACACCTGCAATGATAAATTTCAAGGAAATCACTCTCCGTAAAAAATCTGGATCAGTTTCATGCCGCCTTCTCTGAGCCCCTTCAGCGACGGGCGCGCCAGATGAGCCTCAGGAATGAATGCGACCTTTGCTGTGCCGAGGGCTGAGGCCCACGAGCGGGCCTTCAGTTCTTCAGGCGTTGTGCGGTTCATCGCGCCGTTCTGCACGAGGTAGACGTCAAGTCCCGCAGACAGCAGCTTCATCACGCGCTCAAGCCCCCACGGCGCGACAGCGCTGCCGCGCCGGGCCGGAACGGCAGAGGCTGCCGCATTGGTTCCTCCTGCCAGCTCAATCAGGCGGGCAGCCCACGAGTCAGGCGCGCAGGTATGAAGGTCTCTGGCGGTGGATTCGACGAAGACGCTGACGGTGCGCCCTTTCCGGAGCCCCTCGGCCTTTTCGCGAATTTCGCTGCAGATCCTGATGAACAGTGCGGCGGCATCATCGGGGTTAACATCGATGAGCGGTGCCAGTTCACGCAGATACTCTGCAAAGCCCTCCCACGAAGGCGGGTCGATGAGTATCACTTTAACGCCGGCCCGTTCCAGCACGTCTTTCAGTTCCGGATTCTGTTTTGTCACGAGGGTGCGCATCAGGACGAGATCAGGTTTTAGAGCCAGAAGTGCCTCTGCTCCGGTTTTCATAGGAAAGCGCAGCAGACCGGGCAGCGTTTCCGGATCGTCATTCTGGGAAATTCCCACAAGCTTTGACTGTCCGTTCAGGGCAATGATATTGTCTGTATGTCCGGGGTACAGCGAAATAATGCGCTCATAGGCGCAGGCCGGAAAAGTACATGTCAGCAGCGCAGCCAGAAGCGTTGCCGTAAATTTCAGAAATACGGATGCCATGCTTTGTCACCTTTCGATGAAATATAAGCCGCAAAGGGCGTGTCGTAAAGTGCCTGAAGCTCTGGTCCGCTGATGTCGCAAGCGCGGCCCGATGAAACGGCGGTGCCGTCCCTGACGGCGTAGTAATCATCAGCTGACGCAAGTGCCGAGTTGATATCGTGAACCGCTGCGATCACAGTTTTGCCGGATTCTGCCCAGCGGCGCATCAGACGGAACGCGCGTACTGCCTGATACGGATCCATGGCAGACGTCGGCTCGTCGAGAAGCAGAACCTGCGGATTCTGCGCAGCGATCATGGCCAGCATCACCCGCTGCTGTTCGCCGCCGGAAAGTTCTGTCACCGGGCGCGTCAGCAGCGTCGTTACACCGAGCTGTTCGGCTGCGCCGTAAATCATCTTTTCGTCCTCAGGCGTCGCCGGCGTCAGAAGTTTCTGATACGGAAGCCGCCCGAAGCTGATCACGTCGTAAACTGTGAACGCGGCTTTTGCAGCGCCCCGCTGCGCCATTATGCCCAGCAGCCGGCCGAGCTCCTGCCGTGAAAAGTCCCTGATTTCGCGCCCCGCAAGGACTGCTGAACCGGAGTAGTGGAGAAGCCCGGACAGGGCTTTGAGCAGAGTGCTTTTTCCGCTGCCGTTCGGCCCTATCAGAGCTGTTACACGGCCGGGCAGAAAGGCGCCGGAAATGCCCTTCAGCGCAGGAATTCCGTTGTAGCTGACGGAAAGCTTTCTGAAAGAGAGTGTAAGATTGCCTGTCATTTGCGCCTCACCAGAATCCAGCAGAAAAAAGGCCCGCCGAGCAGTGCTGTGATGACGCCCACGGGCAGCTCGCCAAGGCGCTGCGCCAGGCCGTCCGCCAGGGTCAGAAGAAGCGCTCCGGCGAGAAACGAGAAGATCAGCAGCGGCCGGTGCGCGGGACCGATGATCAGCCTTATGATGTGAGGTGCCGCAAGCCCCACAAAACCGATGATGCCGAAATTGCTGACTGCAAGCGCAGTGCCCAGCGAGGCAGTGCTGATCATGAGAAGCCGCAGACGCCCCTCGTCGATTCCGAGCAATTCGCCCTGCCCTTCGCCGAGCGAAACAGCGTCAAGCTGGCGGCCGCAGAGCCATGAAGGCACAATAACCGCAGCCGCACCGATCCAGACTGAAAACGCTGCAGAGGGACCTGCGCCCGAAAAACTGCCCATCAGCCACAGAACAATCGCGCCGAGACGGTCATCAGCAATGGCCTTCAGGAAAGTTACGCCTGCAGAAAGCACTGCATTAGTGATGATGCCGGCCAGAACAAGGTAAGCACCGCTGCCGCCGTAGCGTCTGGCGATCAGACTGACCATCATGAGCGAGAGCAGCGCACCGGCAAAAGCCATGGGTGTGACTGCGGAACTGCCGAAGAAAAAGCCCAGAGCGCCGCCGAAGGCAGCCCCTGATGCTATCCCCAGCGTGTAAGGTTCTGCCAGCGGATTGGCCAGAAGTCCCTGAAGAACAGCACCTGACGCGCCAAGAAGACCGCCAGTCCCCAGAGATGACAAAAGTCTCGGCAGGCGAACGGCGCGCACGACCAGCGCTTCGGGAAGCTGCTGTTCGGCTTCAGGAAGAAACGGTGACAGATAGCTAAAAACATGGGAGAGTGGAATTCTCCACTCTCCCAGTGCGATCCGCCACAGCGCCGTCAGAAAAAGGCAGACGATCAGCGCCGCACCCAGGACGAGCAGCCGTCTGCGGCGTTTCCGGCGGAAATCATCTAAGAAACCGGCGTTGGACGGCACAGGCATGTTATTTCAGAGCTGCCCTGATATTTTTAACAAAGTAGGCCGCAAAATTGCTGTCCTCACCGAGGCCGTGAAGATAGGTCTCGACAGAGAAGCCCTCTTTTTTCAGGAGATTCAGCCAGGACTCAGGATCGTCAGCGCCGGCCAGATCGTTGTGTGCGTGGTCGCCGGCGACAATCATGAGCGGGGAGATGACGGTTTTCTTCAGTCCGGATTTCTTCAGAGCCGCGATGACATCCTCGATCTTCGGCGTGTTCTCGACGGTGCCGATGAAGAAACGACCGTCAGCTTTTTTGTTCAGTGCAACCTGAAGCTGGCAGTACATGGCGTTGGCCATGTGGTGCGGCGTGCCGTGCCCCATCAGCACAACGGCGGTGTCTGCAGGAATCTTTGCGAAACGTTTGATGAGAATGTCTGCCACCTCGTCGCAGGCTTCGACGCTGTAAAGCGATGCATTGCTCAGGCGCAGTTCCCTGAAGCTGTACTTGCCGCGGATTGTACGGAAAGCATCGACGACGTTTTTCACCTCATCGTACTCAGCACCGGGGATGATGTGAGTGGAAACAACGCAGACCCTGCTGTAGCCTTCATCATTGAGATCAGCAAGAGCCTGTACCGGTGTCGGGGGGACGTCCTTTCTGCCTTCGCGGGCAAGTTTGCGGCGGATGATGTTTGAAGTGAACGCAAGGCGCACCTCGGTGCCGGGAAATGCTTTTTTCGTTTCCTCCACAAGGTTGTCGATAGCCACGCGGCCGGCAGGGACCGAAGTGCCGAACGAGGCAATCAGAATTGCCTGTCTGTCGGCCTTTTTCTCATGCGGCGCGGCGCAGGCAGTGCCGGTAAAAGCAGCAGCAGTCACAGTAAGAGCAAGCAGCACAGATTTAAACGTCATTCTAAATACACGTTCCTTTCTAATTATAAGAAGCAGTCCGCATCTGCGGAACTGTAAAAAAACAGAGACGCGGCAATTTGCCGAGTCTCCTGCCTGCAGCTGTGCTGCCTTAGCTGCTCAGGAGTTCGCCCACGCAAACATTCCCCCTTTTAAAGCTCCGGAGGAAAATATTCTGGCTTCTCATCATCCTCGTCCGAGTCTTCCCGATTCCTGAAATCAGTGACATATTCGGATTTGTCCGAGTTACAGCGGCGGGGCCGTGCCGGATTTGCACCGGCTTCCTTCCCAGCGGAGTTCCATATTCAGCTGCCGCCATTATAGCATGATGAAAAGCGGGGTTCAACGCCGGCAGAAAATTCTGTTTTTTTCTTCTGCAGTATTCTCAGGCGGCTTTAACAGAGTATAATGAAACTGCAGGACAGGCAGAAAAATCTGCCAGTTTGCACTGTCTTTGCGGGATAAATTTATGGTCAGCCTGTGCACTGAACTGTCGGTCCGGGGAATTTCTCCTGGCATGCAGGGGCTGCTGTAAGCGGGAAAACGGCCGGAACATTTCGGAAAGGCTTGCGGAGGTGCTTCCATTGGAAAATTCACTGCGCCTTGAAGTGGTTAAAGAAGTCAGGACAGACGATGTAGTCGATTTGTATGTTGATGCAGGATGGTGGGAAGAAGGCTGGAGCCAGGATGTTATCCCCGCCATGGTGAAAAACTCATTCCGCTTTGTCGGCCTTTTCAACGGCAGCGAACTGGTCGGCATGGGGCGCGCTCTCTCGGACGGGGTCAGCGACGCTTACATTCAGGATATTGTGGTGCGTACAGACTACCGCGGGCAGGGGTGGGGACTGAAAATTGTCAAGCTGCTGGTTGACGAGCTCCGTGCAGCCGGAATTGACTGGATCGGCCTGATTGGAGTTCCCGGATCGAAACCTTTTTATGAAAAACTCGGCTTTGGTGAGATGCCCGATTTTATCCCGATGAAATATCAGTGCTGAACTGGCGCTAATTCGATTTGCCCGGAACAGCCAAAAAGGGTAAAATAAAAAAATACTGCCTGAGCGGGCTTTGGACAGTCTGCCGGGAATAATCAGGGGAGAAGTATAAAATGCAGGAACGACTTGAACAGGTAATCCTTGAAACACTGAAAAAACGCGGCACGAATGACGATTTCTGGTGGGAGGGTCGCTGGATTCCCGCGTCGGAAATCGTTGAAAAAATTGAGGAAAACCGCAAGAAGCTGGTTCAGGCCGGCTTCAAAGAAGGGCAGAGACTCATGACGCTGCTGCCCAACTGCCCGGCACTGCTTGAACTGGCTGTGGCTGTGTGGAGCCTGAGGGGAACCATTATTCCGCTGAACATGCGAGCGGGAACGGACAACCTTCTGCCTACCATCGACCTTGTGCAGCCTTTTGCAATTGTGATCGGAAGGGATGATGCCAAAGCTGCGGCAGGCGTGGTGCGTTATCCCGTGACACAGACCGATCTGGACGGCACGGTAGATAAATTCCGGGGCGTTGAACGCAAAACCACTACACCGGACTACGCGGTTTTCTTTACCACCTCCGGAACAACGGGAATGCCCAAGGCGGTGCCTCTGACCCATAGAAACTTCATCGGCAACGTTGACGGAATGCGCGGCCTTTTTAAAATGTACGAAAACGATGTGCATCTGTGGGCACTGCCGAACTTTCACTCCTTCGGTTTCACTCTCGGCCTGCTGATCCCGCAGATCACCGGCGCGCGCGTTGCGGCTGTGGGTACGTTTATGCCGCCGCTGGCTGTGCTGAAGACCATAGCTGCGGCAAAATGCACCATTCTGTGGCTTGTTCCGGCAATGGTCGAATTCCTGAAACGGTCTGCGGCGCATAACGACGTGAAAATCGACACAGTCCGCGCTGTTGTGACCGGCGGCGACCGGCTGAACACCGCGCTGGATCAGGCCAGCGTCGAATTGTTCGGCCATCCGATTCTTGAAGGCTACGGCACTACTGAATGCTCGCCGGTTATTTCAGTCAACCCCACTGAGGAAACGCGCAAACTGGGAACCGTCGGCCCTGTGCTTCCCAATTACGAGTGGAAAGTCTGCGATTCAGAAGGAAAACCGCTGCCTCCCGAAACGCCTGGCGTGCTGATGCTGCGCGGTCCTTCCGTGTTCCCCGGCTATTTTGAAGCGCCTCAGGTGACAGCCCAGAAACTTTCTCCCGACGGCTGGTACAACACCAGCGATGTGGTGAAGTACGATAAAGACGGCTATATCACCATTCTCGACCGGCTCAGCGACATTATCATTGTCGGCGGATTCAACGTCTATCCTCAGGAAGTTGAACGCATTCTCAATGCTCATCCCGCAGTGGCTCAGGCCGCTGTTGTGGCAATGCACAATCACGTCAACGGGGAAATTCCGCGCGCATTTATTGTGCTCAGACCCGGATTCCAAGTAACTGACCGTGACATTATCGAATACTGCAAGGGAAAACTTGCGAACTATAAGATACCGCGCAAAGTTGACTTTGTGGATTCACTGCCGGTTTCACCTTCCGGCAAAATTCTGCGCCGTAAACTCAGAGAGCTGAAGTAGTCCGATGGATTCAAAGCGGGCAGAACTGCAAAGCGCCGCGGCAGGCAGACTGCGCGGACGGGTGCTGCACGTGCTTTCCGCACTATTCGCTGCCCTGTTCTTCTCATGTGCAGGGGCTCAGGACGCAGATGCCGCGCGCATGCGGCTGCGTGTGCCGGAAGAGGTGCCGGCAGGCCAGCCTTTTATCCTTGAAATGTATGTCAGCGAGCCTATTGACCACGTTGAAGCAAAATGGCGCGGCCGGGATATCGAACTTCAGCCGGTGAACGGCCTCGTGCGGACTGTTCTG
>Ga0256404_1006342_pt1 | contig 19707 bp, 8 predicted proteins | sample RumenRJG_01DNA_FD_185990 | JGI IMG/M metagenome (GOLD analysis project Ga0256404, IMG submission 185990) | Bovine rumen microbial communities from Lethbridge, Alberta, Canada - RJG_01 | ecosystem: Host-associated > Mammals > Digestive system > Stomach > Rumen | place: Canada: Alberta | collected...
CAGATGCTCCGCCACCTCGGCGTGAGGAAAATGCGCCTGATGACCAACAACCCCACCAAGCGCGTGGGGCTGGAGGCCTATGGTCTGGAAATCGTTGAAAACGTACCCATCGAGGTGTCGCCCAATCCCTACGACAAGCGCTATCTTGAAACCAAGCGCGACCGCATGGGACACCAGCTACACCTTGGCTGATAAGATGCCCACGCTACTCGAGAAATGCCCCCCTTGTTTGTCGCATGAGAACGAGAACATGGGGGATACTCCACGTTTCAGGCCAGTTCCTCGACACGGAGTGAGGCGTAGCCGAACGAAGTTGAGAGGCACTGGGCTGAAATGGAACCCGGTACACTTATCCCCCCTTTTTGTTAACTTTTATTGCTGTCCGCTAAAACTTTTTTGATATACAAAATTAGGGCTGACACTTCTCACGAGGTATCAGCTCGGCAATATACTTGCATACAGATGTTAAGATAATAAAAACTACTCAGCAGAATGCTCTCCGGGCGGTTGAAAATGAACAGCGTGACATCATTAAAGCCTTTGAAATGGCTTCACCGGGCATAAGATTCTCTGAAGATATGCAGAAAGGTAACCACAGCCGCCCAAATAATCCCATTGAGATAGAATAAAAGAAACCCACATGACAGAATAATTTGCCGCCAAAGTGAATGAAAAGGGAAGTCTCACTCGTCTATATAGTATCACCAATACCATCAGACTATGTCAGACATCACATTACGCAGGTTGTATCGCGCGGTTGCGGTATGGACATCCATAAGGATGTCGTGGTAGCGACAGTACGTGGCGAGGGATTCAAACAGGAGCTCCGAAGCTTTAAGACCTTCACGAGTTCTTTGACACAATTGAGAGAATGGCTGTTATCATTAGGCATAACTCACGTTGCCATGGAGAGTACGGGAGTATATTGGAAACCGATATATAACGTATTCGACGGGTTCATCCCCCACATCTGGATTGTAAAACGCCCGGCACATCAAGAACGTGCCTGGGCACAAGACAGACAAGAATGACAGCGTATGGATCAGTCAACTACTATTGGCAGGCCTTCTGAAACCAAGTTTTGTCCCTCCACGCCAGCAGCGCGAGCTGCGTGACCTGACCCGCTATCGTCGCAAGGTCATACAGATGGTGTCGGCCAACAAGAACAGGATTATTCGTGTCCTTGAGGACGGCAACGTCAAGTTATCCACAGTTTTGAGCGATACTGGCGGCTCAACGGCTGTAAAGCTCATTGACATGCTCTGCGACGGCAAGATGCTCACCTTGGAAGATGTTGATGCTGTCCGCCACAAGCGATGCCACCACACGTCCGAGGAAATGCTTGAGGCATGTACGGGTTACATGAGCGAGCACAAAATTTACATGCTGCAGCAAATCCGTGAGTGCAATAAGAAGTTGCAGGAGCGGATAGACGAGCTTGACAAGCGGATAAAAGCAATCATGGAGACTTATTCTTGGATGGTTGAAAAAACTGTGCGAGATACCAGGCATACAAGATAGAGTGTGTGATGATTTGATAGCTGAGATAGGTCTTGACATGGGCTACTTCCCAACTTCAGCGCACCTTTGTTCCTGAGCAGGAATGTGTCCGGGCAACAACGAGAGCGCAGGAAAGAAGAAGAGCGGCAGGACCAGCCACGGAGACAAGCAGGTAAGAACAGTTCTTGTGGAAGCGGCATGGGCCGCATCTCGCACAAAAGGGACATTCTAAAACATAGAATTGCCAAATGTGACAACGCACTTGCACAAAATGTGAGTGCGCTCTTTTTTTGTGTCATTGATTCAAATTGATAACAAATTAATGTAAAACAAGCTGTTATAACCAAAAATAGCACTTATAATTTTCGTATGAAAGTATAAAGTTCTTCAAAGGGCATATGAAGAAAAGTCACATAAAGAAAGGTATTTCTCAAGGTAGTAGTTCAACTTATCCAATATTTTTGTAAATTTGCGAGGAATAATCGTTTAATGTATGTCCGAGCCTATAGATATACTCGAAAACAAATTACTACAAGATGAGCCGGGACTGCTTGAAGTGCTCCTCTCCGACCATACCACCCGAAAGAACATCTTTTGGGCAACAGACAGCTATGCCGATTACGGCGAGGGCTACGGCTGGCATGACAGTATAACAGTGGAGGCCATAACAGGCAAGCATGGGAATGTCATCATGCCACGAGCTATGAAAAGCCGTGACGAGCAACAGCGCCGTTCGCGGCAGATGGCCGAGGTATTTACACCGTCGTGGCTTGTTGGAAAAATGAACGATGTCATCGATGAGGAATGGATAGGCCTCCATAAAGAATTGAATGAAAACAAAAACGCTTGGCAGGACTATGTACTTGCTACCCAATTGGAGATAACCTGTGGCGAAGCCCCGTTCCTAACCTCGCGCTATGACACGGTTTCGGGTGAGCCCATCCCGATCGCTGAGCGAACAGGTGTCCTCGACCGCAAGCTGCGCATGGTGAACGATAACTCTTCTGACGAAGAATGGGCGCATTGGGCACTGTTGGCATTGGGCAGCGTGTATGGCTATGAGTGGCAAGGCGACAATCTGCTCCTTGCACGTGAAGCCTTGCTTGCCACCTTCAACGAGTATCATGAGCAGCGCTTTGACAAAAGGGCTGCCAAGGCTACGATATTCAGGGCTGCGGAAATCATATCCTGGAACGTCTGGCAGATGGACGGCCTGAAAGCCGTTGTGCCCTGTTCGTGTCATGACGACCAGCATACAGAGAGCAACCTATTTGGAGAGCAGACTACCACAGTAACCCCATGCCGTGGCTGCGACAAAAACGACATTCTGCTTCACAATGGTTTGCGTTGTCGGCTTCGTCGTTGGATTCATTCCACTGATGATATGCCCGACCATTTCGACTGCCTTTACCTCGACTTTATAACCAAGAAATATAAAACCCATCATAATACAAAATGGCCTATGAAATTCGATTTCGTCATTGGAAACCCACCGTACCAGGATGAAACTTTAGGAGAGAACAAAGGTTTTGCCCCCCCCATTTACGACAAGTTTCTTGACGGTGCATATCAAGTTTCCGATAAGGTTCTGATGATTCATCCTGCACGTTTCCTATTTAATGCAGGAAGCACGCCTAAATCATGGAATCAGAAAATGTTGAATGATTCCCACCTAAAGGTGCTATCTTATGAAGGAGATGCTTCCAAAGTGTTCCCTAATACGGATATCAAAGGTGGAGTATCTATAACTTATCATGATAAAACTCAAAACTTTGGTGCTATAGGGATTTTCACAACACACCCAGAACTAAATCAGATTTTACATACGGTAGAACCTTATTTGCAAAATAAAGGACTGTCTGATATTATGCAGAATCAAACAACATTTAATTTAGAATCTCTATATAAAGAACACTCTTATTTAAAGGAAGTTATCGGAAGTAATGGTAAAGATAAACGTTTCAGAAACAACATTTTCGACACTGTTAGTATTTTTACAGAGACACCTACAAATACCACCGACATTTTGGTTTATGGGCTTATAAATAACAAAAGGGTACAAAGATACATTCCTCTTAGATTTGTAAATACCTTAAATTCTAATATTGATTACTGGAAAGTGCTTGTTGTTAGAGTTAATGGACGAGGAGTGTTAGGGGAAGTACTAAGCACACCGATAATAGCCAAACCACATGAAGGTTATACCCAGACATTTATAGGGATAGGCTCATCTAATAATCGACGAGAGGCTGAGAATATACTTAAATATATCAAGTGTAAGTTTACCAGAACTATGCTTAGTGTTCTCAAAATTACACAGGATAATAGCATTGACACTTGGAAGTACGTCCCTCTCCAAGACTTTACCCCTTCCTCTGACATTGACTGGAGCAAGAGCGTTCATGAGATAGACTTGCAGCTTTATGACAAATATGGGCTGACCGCCGAGGAACGCAACTTTATTGAGACTCACGTAAAGGAGATGGACTGATGAAAACACCCAATATACAAACCACCCGTGTGGCTGTACCACAGATTTATGCCTACACCACTCCCGAAATAGCCCGTCACAATGGTTGGGTGAAGATAGGCTATACAGAACAGAAAAATGTAGAAGACCGCATTAAGCAACAATGCCACACAGCCAACATCGCATGGATATTGGAATGGTATGGTAATGCAGTGTATGAAGGCTCAAATGAGAGCTTTCTTGACAAGGCTTTTCATGCTTACCTGAACAAGTTGGGATATGAGCAAGAACCCCATACAGAATGGTTCCGCATAGGCACTGATGAGTCGCGTCGTCACTTCTATGACTTCCGCGCCAATCACGGCGTGATAAAAGGTAAAGCCACACAACACTATCAGCTAAGAGACAGTCAGGAGCTGGCTGTCAGCAAGACAGCAGATAGCTTTATCAGCCGTCCAACGACCGAATATCTTTGGAATGCCAAACCTCGGTTTGGCAAGACTCTGGCGGTCTATGACCTTTGTATGCGCATGAAGTTCAAGAATGTGTTGGTTGTAACCAACCGCCCCGCCATTGCCGACTCGTGGTATTCAGACTATTTGAAATTTGTAGGACAAGAAAACTACCTTTTCGTTAGTCGCGTGTCGGCCCTCCTTGAACGCAAGGATACGCCTTGCCTCACGCGCCAACAATATCTGGAATACATCAAGCAACCCGACAGGGTGAAGGGCTGTATAGAGTTCATGAGCCTGCAAGACCTCAAAGGCTCCATCTACTTCGGTGGAAGCTACGACAAACTGGAAGAAGTAGCCCAACTCACGTGGGACTTGCTGGTCATCGATGAAGCCCACGAGGGGGTAGATACGTATAAAACAGATGTGGCTTTCGACCAGATCAAGCGCAAGCATACCCTTCACCTCAGCGGCACACCATTCAAGGCACTGGCCAACGAGAAGTTCCCGCAAGACGCCATCTTCAACTGGACCTACGCCGACGAGTGCAAGGCAAAGGCTTCGTGGGACGAGAGCCGAGGAACCAACCCCTACGCCGAGATGCCGCGTCTCAATATGTACACCTATCGCATGAGCGATATTGTTATGGATAAAGTGCGCAAGGGCGTGGAGATAGACGGCGACACGGAGGCTTACGCTTTTGACCTGAACGAGTTTTTCAGAGTTGAGCGTGGCCACTTTGTTCATGAAGAAGCAGTAGATAAGTGGATTGACGCATTGAGCCGTCAGCAGCGTTATCCCTTCTCAACTCCTGAATTACGCAAAGAATTGCGTCATACTTTCTGGTTGCTTAATCGAGTGGACTCTGCCAAGAAACTGGCAGAAAAGTTGAGGGATACCAAACGGCATCCCGAATTTGCCGATATTGAGATTGTTGTCGCTGCTGGAGACGGAAAGACCGACAATGACGAAATCATAGAGGACGACAGTTCACTCAATCGTGTGCGCCGGGCCATTGCCGAGCATCCCCAGGGTACGATAACCCTCTCGGTGGGTCAGCTCACAACGGGTGTAACCATCCCGGAATGGACAGCGGTGTTGATACTGAGCAATATGAAGAGCCCTGCACAATATATGCAGGCTGCTTTTCGGGCACAAACTCCTTATCTGTATATAGACGCCAATGGGGTGTATCATCGTAAAGAGAACGCTTATATCTTCGACTTTGACCCAGCTCGCACCCTTACCAACTATGAGGAAATGGCGAATGGCCTTTCGGCCGACACCGCCTCGGGTAATGGCGACAGCGACACACGCAAGCGGCACATCCGCGAATTGCTGAATTTCTTTCCTGTGATCGGTGAAGATGAAGACGGGGAAATGATGCTCCTTGATGCCGAGCAGGTGATGCTCATACCTCGCAAAATACGCTCCAAGGAAGTGGTGCGCAGCGGTTTTATGAGTAATTTCCTCTTCGCCAACATTTCCAGTATTTACGGTTGCTCTTCAGGCATTATTGACATCATCAACCACTTTGTCCCCGTAAAAGCACCCAAAAACAACGAGGTGAGCGCCGATGAGGTGGAGGAACTTTCGCATGATATAGACGAGGATGGAAATGCACAACCCGACCCAATGAAAGTTACGGCTCTGAAAGAGGACCTGTTTGGTGATAAAATCTATGGAGAACCTAAAAAGGTTCTGGATGGTATTATAGCAGAAAGCATACAAAAATACAGTCAGGCGAAAGAGCGTCAAGGGAAGAGTGCCGAGGAACAAATGATTGATAATGTAAGCACTCACCTTACAACTGTTTTATTCTCTGCTGCTGATAAAGGAGCAGAAGAGGCATACGAGGACAAACTGACGAAACGCAATCAAGGTGTGGCATCCGTTCGCATCAAGAAAGCGATAAATGAGCAAATCGGTGCTCACTGTCATCAGGCATCCATCGACAAAAAGAAAATAGAACATCAGTGTGAATTGGATTGTCAAGGCAAAACTACCCAACAGCAAAAAGACATAAGAATTGAGGCTGAGGCAAAGAAGAAAGCCATTGACGAAAACTTGATCAAAACTATCCAAGAAAAGACCGAGGACTTATTGGATAAAGGGGCAGAAATCATCGCCGACACTTACGAGCAGCAGCGTATTGATAAAAAGAAAGGCAATACGGATGAGTTGATTCGTGATCATTTGCGAGGTTTTTCACGCACCATCCCTTCGTTTCTTATGGGATATGGAAACGAAGAAACGACATTGCAGAACTTCGACAGCAACGTACCTGATGAGGTATTCTTAGAAGTAACAAGTGTAACCAAGAAACAATTTCACCTGCTACGTGACGGAGGCGACTACATAAATGAAGAAACGGGACAAACGGAACATAGTCCAGGTCATTTCTTCGACGAGGTGGTGTTCAATGATTCAGTGCGCGAGTTTATGGCTTTGCGCAAGCGTTTGGCCAACTATTTTGACCCAAAGATGGAGGAGGACATCTTCAACTATATTCCTCCACAGAAAACTAATCAGATTTTCACGCCGAAACCGATTGTGAAGAAAATGGTCGACCTGTTGGAACAAGAAAATCCTGGGTGCTTTGATGATCCCGACAAGACCTTTGCAGACCTCTATATGAAGTCCGGACAATATATCACTGAGATTGTAAAGCGTCTCTATAATAGCAAAGGACTCAAAGATGCCTATCCCGACAATGAGGAGAGATTACGCCACATCTTCAAACACCAGATATACGGATTAGCGCCAACGGAGTGTATATATCGTATTGCCATGCGCTACATCCTTGGCTTTGATGAAACTCTTCACATTCCGGAATCAGAGCATCATCTGAGACAGGCAGACAGCCTACCGGCTGCGAAGAATGGAACGATGCAGGATCTTTTGGATAAGGTATTCGAAATAGATAAAATAAACTAAGATGCCTTTGCTGATCCTCATGCACCATGGCAAAAAGGTGGCATCGCAAACACCAATGGCCTCATAAGGCAATACATACCAAACGGCACTGATTTCAATGACAGTAAGTCAACAGAGAATAAAAATGATACACGTAACACATTGTCTTTCGCGCCCACTGACACGTTGTTGTGTGGCAACTGCCGTATTGTTGGATGGCTACCGCCACACTGTTGGATGGCTTCCGCCACACTGTTGGATGGCTATCGCCACACTGTTGTGCGGCGACCGCCACACTTTGTGGTTAACGTGTCGCATAGGATCAATAATAAGGATGAACAAATAACCGTATCTTTAATAGGTTACAGATTCCTCACATATTGCTGTCGTTTTTTCAGTAGCCGACTCGCGCATTTCATCCATGCAACGCTCTGACGTCATCCTCAAAGGTATCGGAGTTGATAGCCCGTTTGCGCATTGCCGTACGGTAGTTATAGATGGTCTGTGGCGAGTAGAACAACAATGTTGCTATTTCTACGCTTTCTCCCACGCCCAGACGTACAAGTGCGTAGATGCGCAGCTCTGTGGTCAGTCCTCCCTTGTTTGACACCTCCACTTTCTTTCCGTCACGTAACAGCGCATTGAATTGTTCGACAAACGAAGGGAACAATTCCAAGAAAGCCTTGTCAAACCTTGAATAAAACTCGATGGCCTCGTTGTCGGCAAGCTTCGTAGAGTTGGCTCTTTGCACGAGTTCCCCTTCCTGATGCGCTTTGATTTTTCTGACCACCAACTTCTGATAGTTGTTGAGTTTGCCGATGTACAGGGCACACAGGTCCATGAACAGCCGCATATATTTCTCCCGTCTGTTGTTGGCTTGTGTGAGTTGCTGATTCATCTGCTTGAGCAAGTCGTTTTGCCGACTCACTTGCCGCTCTTTCCGGTTCAACTTGTTGTTCTGTCGCAAGATGACGACAAGGGTGTATAGAAGTACGACGACCAGTATACCCAGCAGATAGTTTTGCCGTGTTCTCACCTGTTTGCTATGATCGAGTTGTCGCTCATAGACAGCCGTGATCCCTGGCAATTTTTCCGAGATGCCGAGAATGCGCAGTTTGTTATGATAGAACTGCGCATCGTCGAGTGAGAAATAGAGATATCGTGAGGCTCTTTCCGCGTTACGCTCATCTTTTTGGAAAAGATGCATGGCCAGTTCCTGAAGCGAGAGATTCTCTTTCAAAGGACAGAGCTGATCGGAGATAGCGGAGCGGACGCTCCAGTATTCATAGCGCTGCATTTGTCCTAACTCCTTATAGCATCGGGCCAGGCCGTAGGTGGCCGAGGCGTAGGTTCTGGATGCTTTCGGAGCACGACGCTCTGCCAAGCGATAGTAACGGAGTGACGTCTTGACGTCATGGTCTTTGTAATAGACCAGTTCGGCATACAGATAGCACCACAGCGCACTGCCTTTGTCGGCATAAACCAAACAACGCTGTATATATTCGTTGCGTTTGTTGTCGTAAATGGTCACGAAGTCGTTGCCCTGGCTGTATCCCGACCAATAACTGTATATCCACAATCCCGTCCAGTAGTACGTGAACCACAGTTGGCGGTCCATCCTTGTGGTATCTACGCTTTCAAACAAATGCTCTGCCTCGCTGTAGTATCCGCTGGTGGCCAAGAGCAGGGCACGGTGGAGCAGTGCGAGTGTCATGTAGCGTGGAGCCTTTAGCGACACCGCCAACGCATATTCGCGCTTAGCGTAACTCATGGCCGAGTCGAAGCGATAGGTATAATACTCTTCATACATCTTCTCATAAAGGGCGAGTCGCCTATCTCCGTCACGCGTATATCGTATGCTGTGCCGTAATTTGTCCAACCGCAACTCTTTTCTGTGCATGTAAACATCGCGGCGCGACAAGGCACTGTCAAGAGGCGCAAGCATCTCATCCGTGTTGGTGGCCTGAGCATGACACAGGGAGATGACCAGAAAAAAGAGGATCCAAAAAACTCTTTTCATGTTGATAATGGTTATTACAAGTGCAAATTTAGCAAAATATTATTAATTATACGACTTACTTTGAATTAAATCTTTTATCCTTGTAATATTTTGACTATGAGCAACTTTCAAAATAATAATACTTATGGTTGGTTTACTTCAACAATACTAATGCTACTAACTGGCCTTGTTTCTCGCTAACTTTGCATCGATGATACGGGACAAGCCCTGGCTACCCTTCATCGGCAATTTTTCTAATAATCATAAATCAACCTAAAAATGGCCAAACGTTTTTTATCATTACTCCTTGTTGTCATTTGCGCAACGCTCCATGCGATGGCGCAGTTGATCACAGTCAAAGGTAATGTGGTCGACAAGGCTGCAGAACCTATCATTGGCGCCAGTGTCACTATAGCAGGCACTACCAAGGCCACCGTTACCGATTTTGACGGTAATTTTACGATGCAAGCCGATGCCAATGCCGAACTAACCATTTCCTATATTGGGTTCAAAACCAAGAAAGTGAAAGTAGGAAACGGAAATCTCAAAATTGAACTGGAGGAAGAGAATACCTCTCTCGACGAGGTCGTCATCGTCGGTACCGTCATGCGCAAGAGTGATCTGACGGGTTCTGTGGCGATGGTGGATTCCAAGACGTTGGAGCAGCGCCCTGTCACCAATGTCAACGAAGCCATCCAGGGCCGTATGCCTGGCGTCTCTGTCGTCACCAGCGCCAATCCTGCCGATGACAGTTCCATCAAGATTCGTGGTGTGAACACCATCAACTCCGGCTCTGACCCTATCTATGTGGTCGACGGACAAGTGATGGACAACTCTTTCGGTGGATTCAGCAGCATCAACCCCAACGATGTGGAGAATATCCAAGTGCTCAAAGATGCCAGTGCCACCGCTATCTATGGCAGCCGGGGCGCCAACGGTGTGGTGCTGATTACCACCAAGAAAGCGAAGCGTGGCGAGGGCAAGGTGAGCTATGCTGGATTTATCAGCGCCACGACGAAGAGCCATCTTCCCAAGACGATGAACGCTCAGCAGTTGGGAGACCTTCGTATCGACGCCTTCGCCAACGGATATATGCTCGACCATCCCACAGCAGACCGTCAGGCATACATCAACAACACCTTGCTGGGTACCAACTTGGCCTTTAGTCCCGACGAGATGGAGACCTATAAGAGCGGGAAGAGCTACGACTGGATCGACCAGGTGCTCAGAACAGGTATTCAGCAGAACCATACCGTCAGCTTCTCTAATGGCATGGAGAAAGGCAATGTCTACGTCTCTCTCAACTATAGTGGCAACAACGGCATCCTCGGACACAGCAACCAGGAGAAGTATAATGGCCGTGTCAACGCTGACACGCAAATCAAGCCATGGCTGAAAGTGGGTACAAACACCAGTTTCAACTATACCACCGACCACATGCACGACAACACGGTCTATACCAAAGCCCTCAACGGCAACCCGCTGCTGGACTATGCTCCCTACGCTGACCCCGCTACCATGCATACGGCTCCGTATGAGTATGTCTACTATCAGTCGAACAACTCCAACTACAACAACGAGTTCAACCCCTTTGCTATGGAAGCGGTACAATATAAGCGCAACCGGCAGACGCTCTCTTCCACCAACTACATCAACATCAATCCCATCCAAGGTCTGAACTTCCGCTCCACGCTTGCCGTACAGATCAGCAACCAGAAATGGATGGAGTATATGCCCAGCGATGCGCCGACAAGTGTGCGCAACGAACCGCAGAGCGACACTACCGGAGACGCCAATGCCAAGCATGAGCGCTGGACACGCACCAACTGGCAATGGGACAACACCGTCACCTATGACCATGTCTTCAACAAGGTACACAGCCTGAACCTTCTCATGGGTACGTCCTTCACAAAGACCAAGGGTGACTATACCAAAGCCAAGGGCTATCGCTTCGCCAGCGACGACTTAGGCTACAAGAAGCTTGACGCAGCCTCGAAGTTCGAAAGCACGGAGATCGGCTCCGACTTCTACACCCAGACGCTGATGAGCTACCTGATCAGAGGCAACTATGTCTATGCCAACAAATACTACGCTACGGCAACAGCCCGTCTCGACGGTTCTTCTAAATTTGCCAGTGGCCACAAATGGGGCTTGCTGCCATCGTTCTCTTTGGCATGGGATGTACGTCAGGAGAAGTTCATGGAGAAGGTGTCATGGCTGGACAAGCTGAAGCTGCGCGCCGGATACGGTATGTCAGGAAACCAGGACATTGCCAACTATGTCTATGGATCGTGGTACAACATGGTGGCACAGCGCAGTAGTGTCAACGGTGCCACTGTCGGCTCCTCCTCTATCAGCCGCAGTACCAACCGCGGTACACCTGCTCTGACATGGGAGAAACAAAAACAGCTGAATATCGGATTGGATGTGGCCTTCCTCAACAACCGCATCAATGCCAGCTTTGACTATTTCAACACGGTCAACGACGACCTGCTCTTACAGCACTCACTGGCCACGACGACCGGCTATGAGACAACTTGGGAAAATATCGGGCAGGTGAAGAACAACGGTGTGGAGTTCAACCTCAATGCCGCTATCATTCAGAACAAAGACGTGCAGTGGAACGCTAACTTTAACATCTCGCACGACAAGAACAAAGTTTCGAAGCTCTATGGTGATGTAAACAAGATTCTCAACGGTACAGAGCGTGAAGGCAACATCTTCATTGACCAGCCGCTGCACACCATCTATACGCTCAAGACTGGCGGCATTGCCAATGAGAGCAACCGCAGCCAGTGGGAAGGAGTCAACTACAGTGGACATACCGTGCAGTTGGGTGACCTGTTCCCACAAGATATCTCCGGTCCTAACGGCAAGCCCGATGGCGTTGTCAACGAATATGACCGGACAATCGTCGGACAGACAGATCCAAAATGGTATGGTGGCTTCGCCACAGACGTGACTTACAAAGGATTTACCCTCAACGCCGTGTTCAACTATCAGTTAGGCGCCAAGAAGATCTCGCCCTGGTATGAAAGCTTGATCACCAGCTACGGACTCAGCCAGGCCAGCACCGACCTGCTCGACCACTGGTCTGCCGAGAACACCAATGCCAAGTTCCCGCGCGTGGTCACCAACACGAGCAACTACAATGGATACAAGGCGTCAGACATGGATTTCAGCATTCAGAACGCCAGCTTCCTCCGTCTCGCTACGCTCTCGCTGAGCTATAACTTCAAGCCGGAGCTGCTGAAGCACATCGGTTTTGAGGCGCTGCGCCTGTATGCCACGGCCAACAATCTGTTTGTCATCACCAAATATAAGGGTATGGATCCGGAGACCGGTGACACAGGCTATCCACCTTGCCGCTCGTTCACTTTTGGAATCAACTTCACTTTCTAACTCTTTTATGTCGCATACAATGAAAACAAAATATATAAGTGCCATCATTTTAGCAGGAGCACTTCTGACGACAACCTCCTGCACCGACCAGTTGGATCAGACCAACATGACAGCCCTCTCGGAAAAGCAGGTATACGATAATATCGCCACGGCAGAGAAGAACGTCCTCAATATCTATTCCTCATGGAAAGAGAATTACCGCGATGAGCGTTGCTGGCTGACTCTCATCGGCACCGACGAGATACAAGCCGGTGCTCTCACCGCTCTAAAAGAGCAGACCACAACATCCGCCGCCTGGGACTGGAACTGTGGATACCTCAACGCCGAAAATCCCAAAGTGCAAGAGATGTGGGACTATCGCTGGCCCGTCATCGCTCAGGCTGCCGACGCCATCAACGCCTTGGAGGCTACTCATCCCGCTGCGGGCAGCAAGGGCGAGCAGCTCATCGCCGAGCTGAGCTTCATCCGCGGGTTCCTCACCCTGCAGGCTACAATGCTGTGGGGTAGGGTGCCCATTGAGGATGGCACCGGCAACTACAGCCGCCGGTCTCTGAAGGAAGTATGGCAGTTCATCATCGACGATTTCACTGAGGCCACAAAAGCTGCTGAGACCACCGACGAGGGACGTGCCAACAAATATGCAGGCTACGTGATGTTAGGCAAGGCCTTGATGAGCGCACCACAAGAGACTGGTCTGCGCGATTATGCCAAAGCCGCTGAAGCTTTCCGGGTCGTCGTCAGCTCCGGCAAATATCAGCTCGACCCCGACTATGCCGACTTGTTCGCTTACGACACCAAGAAAGCTTCCAGCGAGGTCATCCTGACACAGACCTTCTCCAACGCCCGTGGATATGCCAACCAGGTTCAGTTCCAGATAGGCAGCCGTGCTGCACAGAACTGGTTCACTGACGGATGCTACTTTGCCGGTTACGACCACGCCGTACCGACCCACTATGCTTACAGCCGTGTCAGTGAAGGAGGAGTATGGGAAGAGGGCGACACACGTCGGGAGGCTTCTATCCGCTATGACTTCACATACAATGGGGTCACTCCAGATCTCAGCACACTCACATGGGAAGGCTTAGGGGATGACTACGATGAGCTCAAGCCACATATTAAGAAATATGAGGACTATCGTACAGACAAAGGCTCCGGACTGAATATCAGCAACATGTGGCTTTCCGGAAAGAATATCCCTGTGCTGCGGTACGCCGACGTGTTGCTAAGCTATGCTGAATGCCTCAATGAACTCAACCGTACCGACGAAGCCCTCACCTATGTCAACCAAGTGCGTCAAAGAGCCGGTGTGCCCGATTGGACGAGTATGACACAAGAGCAGTTCCGCACAAAGATTATGGACGAGCGCATGCGTGAGCTTTTCGGTGAGAACTGGCGCCGCTTCGACCTCGTGCGCACAGGCAAGTGGGAAGAGCTGGTCACCAAGCGCAACAAATGGTGCGAGCGCAGTGTGGCCAACGGTACTTTCGTCAAGAGCAACATGATACTGCCTATTCCTCAGACGGAGCTGAACCAAAACACACAGATGAGGAAGGAGGACGGCAGCATGGACCAGAACGAAGGCTATTAACAGCCTTCCATACAAGAATGATACATTTATTGTAACGTAAATCACAGGCAATGGTATCTCGGATGATGATAAAGTACTTACTTTGTCCGAAGATTCCATTGCCATTAATTTACTTATTGCTAAACGTTTACACACTTTTCCATCTTCATGTGACCTTACCGATCCTATACCCGAGACATCATTTATGACACTGATTGCTTAACTTTGCAGGGACAATCAACATTACAAATGAAGAGACCACACACAATGATGATGCACAAGAAATACATTCTTTGGGGGGCAACAATCACAATGGCAATGACTGCCCATGCACAACAACAAAAAACCGACACGCTTGCCACAGCCAATGCCGAGGGAGACGACCGTAATGTCATGCTCAATGCGGCTGACTCGTACAAGCCACGTGAGATACAGATCGGTCTGCCCTCTGAGGATGTCAACGTCTATGAAAATGGGCTGCCTGTGGTATATTCATCGAGCGTGCATAAGCTGTCGGCTCACTGGCGCAACGATGCCAGCCTGAGGAGTACGTCGCTGATGTCGCCTTCTGAGTCGGCTATCGTCACGGGCAATATCGCCTACGCTGTCAACACCGAGAGCCAGCTGGGCATCAGCAGCAAGGCTTTTCAAGGCTCCGTCAACTGGCATGGCAACCACTATGGGCTCAACACCTTCGACATCAATCTTAACGGACGGATTGCACCCAACTGGTTCTGGACAGCCAGTATGTATCAGAACTTCGACCCGGGAACGCAGAAACAGCGTTACACCGACTTCGCTGACCGCACACAGATATTCCATGCGGGCGTGACACGTGTGTTCAATGGAGGACGGGGCAAGGCCACCCTGCTCTATAAATACAGTTACAGTAAGAATCCGGGAAGTTTTAATAACCAGGGACCATTTATATATAATGGAGACGGATCGGTGAGCGAGTTCCAAGGCTTTAAGCTTGGCCGCTACTCTTATGTTCCCAATGGCGGCCACCTTCCTTACTACGACGTCACGACGGGTCAGGCCCGCACATGGAACTTCCAGGAGGCTATGGACAACCACGCCAACGAGTTGGCTTTCCTCTTTGAGAACACGTTCAACAAGGGTTGGAAGTGGACGCTCGACGCCAAGTATATGGATGCGCCCCATGCCAATAATGTCGACTTCGGTGGTTCTACGATTTCAAATGTTCAGAATGGCGTGCTCGACAACTACTTGCTCACTACTGACGCCGAGGGGCAGAAGCCTTATACCGGCTATGTCGAGGGACGCCGTACTTGGATCCATCTCGGACAGGTGCGGTCGTTCATGCTCACCTCAGAGCTGGCCAATCAGTTGGGCCACCACAAGCTGCGCATCGGCATCAATGAGTGGTTCTATCACCTCAACTATAACTCTTCGTCGTTCCAGTGGTATGGCACTGTCTGTGAGTACCCAGCCATCCTCTATGGCAACTACTATAACTCCTTCCTCGGCACCACAGCGCGCACGCAGACTTACGACTTCAACGAAATCAGTTCCGAATATACCAAAGGCTCAGAAAACAAACTCGCCTTTTATCTCACTGATACATGGCAGGTCACTCCTAAGTTCCGTCTGCTCTATGGTGCTCGCCTCGAATACTACCGCATGTCTGCCGACCGCATAGCCATCGGCCGTTTTGACGGGTTCTATGTCGGCGGAAAGGATGCCGGAGGCAACACGGTCGCACCTGCCAACGTTACGAAGAACGAGCTCAACTATGCCGCCACCGTGCAGGGAACCTATGCCCTCACACCGCATTGTGGCTTCCAGGCCGACGCCACGATGGTCACACGCTACCCACGCATCAGCGACTACGCTGGAACGGGGCCCACGGATGAGCAGTACAAACGAGTGACCATACCTCTCCTCCGCGGGGGACTATACTACAGGAACTCATGGCTCGATCTTACGTCGATGATCACCTATATCGCGAAGTCGAACAATATCGACCAGCAGAACCTCACCAATCCCGGCACGTCTGAATCGAAGACAGTACTCCTCATCTATAACATCCACACGCTGGGCTGGACGACATCTGCTGAGATGGATCCCTTCAAAGGGTTCCACCTTCATGCGCTTTTCACCTGGCAGAAACCGCAGTACAGCAACTACAATGCCAGTGTGACCTTCAACAACGGCAACACGATGAGCGTCAATGCCGACAAGATGATCGTCAAGGAGATCCCACAGATTCTCATCGAGTTTGACCCGAGTTACCAGCTCTCCAAGAGCGTCCGCGTCTGGTCGAGCTTCCGCTACTTCGGCAAGACTTACGCCAACCTGCAAGAAGCGTTCTACTTTAACGGTCACTGGGAGACCTTCGGGGGCGTAAACTGGCAGGTCAACAAGCGGCTATCGGTAGGTGCCGACGTGGTCAACATCTTCAACGTCTCCGGTGCCAAAGGTACAATCAACGGTACTGAGCTTGTCACCAAGGATGAGGCGAAGAAGTATGCCGGCTACATCATGAGCGGCAACTACCTCCGTCCATTCACCGTCGAGTTTACGGCTTCCCTCAAGTTCTGAATTGAATACACTGATTTTCAATAACCAAATACACAAAATCGATGAAAAAACTATTATCCCTGCTCTCTCTGCTCATTCTGGCACTGGGGGCGCACGCTGCTGACAGCAAGAATATCCGTATCAGCACCGACAAGATCGACCTCGTACTGCAAGTAGGCGACAACCATCGCCTCTACCAGGTCTATCTCGGCAATAAGCTCGCCACCGATGCTGACTTCTGCCATTTCAACTGGAAGATCAAACCGGGTTCCGACGGCAGCTATGGCATACGTGGGCTCGAGGCTTATCCGGGCTCAGGCGGTGAGGACTTCTTCGAGCCGGCACTGGCCATCACTCACGCCGACGGCAACCTCTCCACCTATTTATATTATCAAGGCAGCGAGCAGAAAGCGGTGAAGGGCGGCACGGAGACCATCATCCGTCTTGCCGATGACCAGTATGCCGACGAGGTTGTGCTGCACTACGTGGCCTATGCCAAGGAGAATGTCATCAAGACCTGGAGCGAGATTCGTCACAAGGAGAAGAAGCCCATCACACTGTGGCGCTATGCCAGCGGTATCTTTTATTTCAATGCCGACAAATATTTCCTGACCAACTATCACAGCGACTGGGCGCGCGAGGGACAACCCGCCACACAGCAGCTGCAGTTTGGCAAGAAGATCATCGACACCAAGCTCGGTACGCGTGCCGCTGAGCAGAGCGAGCCGTTCTTCGAGTTGGGTTTCGACGGCCCTGCCCGTGAGAACGAGGGACGGGTGATGCTCGGTACCATCGGCTGGACAGGCAATTTCAGCTGCACCTTCGAGGTGGACAACATCGGCTGCCTGCATGTTATCCCCGCCATCAACCCTTATGCCTCCGACTACGTGCTCAAAGCCGGCGAGACCTTCAAGACGCCGGAGTTTATCTTCACGCTCAGCGACACCGGCACGTCGCAGGCTTCACGCAACCTCCACGACTGGGCACGCCGTTACCAGCTTTGGAACGGAGAGGGAAGCCGCATGACGCTGCTCAACAACTGGGAGAATACCGGCTGCGACTTCAACCAAGCGTCTCTGGCTCAGCTGATGAAAGATGCCAAGGACCTCGGCGTGGATATGTTCCTGCTCGACGACGGATGGTTCGGCAACAAATATCCCCGTAAGGACGACCACGCCGGTCTGGGTGACTGGGAGGCTACAAAGTCCAAGCTTCCCGGTGGCATCCCCGCGCTGGTGAAATCGGCACAGGAGGCGGGTGTGAAGTTCGGCCTGTGGATAGAGCCAGAGATGGTCAACCCCAAGAGTGAACTCTATGAGAAGCATAAAAACTGGGTCATAGAACAGCCTAACCGACAGACCTACTATTATCGCAACCAGCTCGTGCTCGACCTCTCCAATCCTGAGGTGCAGAATTATGTCTTCGGCATTGTTGACAAGCTTCTGACAGAGAATCCCAACATTGTGTACTTCAAGTGGGATTGCAACTCACCCATCACCAACATCTATTCGCCCTACGAACGCGCACAACAGGGCAACCTCTACATCGACTATGTGCGCGGTCTCTACAATGTGTTGGATCGCATACACACCAAATATCCCAAGCTGGAGATGATGCTCTGCTCAGGTGGCGGCGCCCGCTGCGACTACGAGGCACTAAAGTATTTTGGTGAGCTGTGGGCTTCCGACGATACCGATCCCTTCGAGCGCATCTATATCCAGTGGTCTATGTCGAAATTCTTCCCTGCCAAGGCCATTGCCGCCCACGTCACCAATTGGAACAAGCAGACCTCTGTTAAGTTCCGCACAGATGTTGCCTCCTCGTGCAAGCTCGGCTTCGACATCGACTTGAAGTCTCTTTCACAAGACGACTATAAGTTCACGCAACAGGCCGTAGCCAACTGGCGCCGTCTGCAGGACATCATCCTCAATGGTGAACAGTATCGTCTGGTGTCACCTTATGAGACTAACCATGCCGCCCTCGACTACGTCGGTCAGGACAAGAGCCATGCCGTGGTCTTTGCCTATGACTTGCATCCACGTTTCGAGGAGCCCTTGCGCAATGTGCGCCTGCAGGGCCTCGATGCTTCACGCCGGTACACGGTTACTGAAATCAACCTCATGCCAGGCAAGGCGTCAAGCCTCACCTGCAACGGTCAGCAGTATTCAGGCGACTATCTGATGAAGGTGGGTCTTCCCATCCTCACTGCTGACCAGGCAAACAGTCATGTCCTTGAACTGACAGCTGAATAACTTAGCTTTTTATTCTCTTATTTAATATGTGTGCCCTCGCTGCCCAAACATGTGGAAACGGGGGCATGCGTCATTGCTCCACATCCCACTGTATGGGAACATTCTTCAGAATGATAAGTCCTGTATCATCATAGCTCGCGCTGATGCCAATTTGCAGTTGCTGGATGGTGGTGGCCGTCTTCTTCACATCGGCAAACCAAGTCTTGGTGACCGGCAACTTCATGTAGACGCCCTCCGTGACAGAGTAATCATACCATCCTGCAGACTCTTGCGTTTTGTAAGTATTGCCATCTTGGTCAATCATCAACCCTGGGCACTCGCTGTTTACGCCAAAACGGATGTTTGTCTTGTTGGCTATCATCTTCACTTTAAACACGAGGCTGACCGTGCCGTAGTTCTCTGACGTACTCTTGCCATAAGCGCCAATGAGTTGCACGTCAATGATTTGGGCTATGGGATTGCGGAGCGTTCCGCCACAAGGCTGCTCTACGTCGGTACCGTTTGACCGCTGCACTGCCGCCCCTTGACGGTCCCCCTTGCTACCGCCGAGCGAGCCGCTGACCTTCTCCAGAGCCTTCTTACCCTTCTTCAGCAAACCACCAAGT
>Ga0256404_1006343_pt1 | contig 19706 bp, 18 predicted proteins | sample RumenRJG_01DNA_FD_185990 | JGI IMG/M metagenome (GOLD analysis project Ga0256404, IMG submission 185990) | Bovine rumen microbial communities from Lethbridge, Alberta, Canada - RJG_01 | ecosystem: Host-associated > Mammals > Digestive system > Stomach > Rumen | place: Canada: Alberta | collected...
ATAATCGGCCGGTCTGATCGCTTTTGCCCGATTACGGCAGAGAATTCGACCAGGGATGATAGGACAACAAACAAAAAGGATGCTGCAGCCGTAAAAAGTTGCAACATCCTTTTGTCTTCAGTCTGAACACGCTCCCGTTAGGAGCGTGTTTCTTTTGTGGTGCAGGTAAGAGGAGTCGGCCGCTTCGCGGCGCGTCCTCGCGGGCCCGCGCCCGCTTCGGACCGCTCGCTGTTCGAAGGTCCACCGGACCTTCTCACGACGCTCGCGCCTTCTCAGGTTCGACTCCTCCTCTATCTCCTTCGACATAACACAAAAGGGACATCTTGCGATGTCCCTTTTGTGTTATGTGGTGCAGGTAAGAGGAGTCGAACCTCCATGAAATTGCTTTCACACGGACCTGAACCGTGCGCGTCTGCCAATTCCGCCATACCTGCAGAACACTCATGATTATAAAGGCGAAGTTGAGAAAAAGCAAGCACTTTTTTGAGAAATCGCAAAGTTTTTATTCCGCCTGAAAAACGCCTGTTTTCGAAAAAAACACCCGTGGAGGAACCCCCGATCCCGTCCACAGGCGTTTCGTTCGTTTATCGGCCGATTTCAGGCCTTCTGCGCGTTATTCCGCAGGCTCCTTGACCGTGTAGCAGAGCAGCGCGGCCGCGGTCGCCAGAACAGCGCCGGTGACCCACAGAAGAAGGTACTGTCCGTTCGCGCCCAGGACCCCGCCCAGCCAGGTGCTGATAAAACTGCCGATCTGATGGAACACGAAGGCGGTCCCCAGCAGCAGTCCGACTTTGCGCACACCATAGAGCTTGCTGATCAGGTTGCTGGTCGGCGGGACGGACGAGTTGCCGATCAGTCCCAGGAAGATCAGGAAAAAGTAAACGGAAAACAGCGAAGGCTTCATCAGGTAAAATAGTAGAACGGCCACAGGCCGCAGCGCATAGCAGGTGCCCACGACCCATTTGCAGCGCATCTTCGTGCAGAGAAATCCGCTGAGCATGGGTCCCAGCATGCCAAAGATGCCGTAGATCGTAAAGCCGAACGCGGCAGACGTACCGGGGAAACCGAGAGACACGATCTGGGAATACAGCTGGGTCTCGATGATGGCCATGAAGTAGCCGCAGGTGAAGAACGCCAGCGCCGCGTGCAGGAAGTCGCGGCTCCTGACCGCTTCTCCGATCTGTTTCAGGACGGGCTCGTCCGGTTTCTCCTGCGATTCCTCTTTTACGGCTCCCCTCTCCTGCGTAAAGAGCCAAACGCAGACGACGGTGATCAGCCCGGAGAGGATCATGAAGCAGGCGGAGATGGCACGCAGTCCGCCCGCGTCCATCAATGCCTGGGTCACAGGAGACAGGATGGACCCGCCTATTCCGCCCGCGCCGTTGATGATGCCGGACACGGCTGCCGCCTTCTTCTCGCCCAGGATCGGGGTCACCGCACCCATGATGATGCCGAAGGCCATCGCGCCTGTTCCGCCGCCCACCAGGATGCCGAAGGCCAGATCCAGAACGCCGGCTGACCGGCAGAGCGGCGTCAGCAGAAAGCCTGACAGGAGCATCAGAGCCCCGATGATCAGGACCATGGAATTGCTCTTTTTCAGGGCCAGCGCGCCGAAGAAAGGCTGCGCGAAACCGTAGAGAAGCTGCGCGATCGCAATGGCGAAACTGACACTCGCCGCCGCAATGCCGGTGTGGTTCTCGATCGCAGTCGAAATCAACCCGTAATTGATGCGGATGCCGTTGCTGAGCATGGAGATCAGACAGCCGACGACTGTGATCACGATCAGGGCAGCCGCGCCCTGCTTTCTTGCCTGGTCGTTCATGAGAGAGATACAAGCCTTTCTATCGTCATTTCCTGTATTTTACTCTATTACTCTCACTTTTACGATGCCGTCGATCGCGTTCAGCGCGGCGATCAGGCTGTCGCTCGGTCTCTTGTTTACGTCGAACACGGTGTAAGCCCAGTCGCCCTTACCGCGGTTGTTCATATGCTCGATGTTGTAGTCTTCCGCGCTCAATGCTGCGGTCATCTGACCCAGCATGTTCGGGATGTTGCGGTTGATGACCGTAATGCGGAAATGCTCGAACGAGGGCATCTCGCAGTTCGGGAAGTTTACGCTGTTGCGGATGTTGCCGGTGGTCAAAAACTCCCGCAGTTCCGCCGCCGCCATCTTCGCGCAGTTCTCCTCCGCCTCCGGCGTGGAGGCGCCCAGGTGCGGCATGGCGATGATGCGGTCGTGATGGTTTATCTTATCGTTGGGGAAGTCCGTAATGTAGATGTCGATCTCGTTGTTCTCGATGGCTTCCAGGATGTCGTCATCCACCACGAGCCCGCCTCTGGCGAAGTTCAGGATGGCAACGTCGTTCTTCATCAGTGCGATCTTATCCTTGTTGATCATGCCGCGGGTCGCATCGTTCTCGGGCACGTGCAGCGTAATGAAATCCGCCGCCTTAAAGATCTCGTCGTTGGTTTTGACCACCTGCACGCGGGAATCCAGCCGCAGGGCCATTTCCACGGACAGATAGGGGTCGCAGCCAAGGACTTTCATGCCCAGCGCAGCGGCCGCATTGGCTACCATAACGCCGACGGCACCCAGTCCGACGACGCCTAAGGTCTTGCCGGCGATCTCGGAACCGACGAAGTTCTTCTTCGCCTTCTCCATGGTCTTATCGACGCCCTCTTCCTGCTTTTCCACCCATTCGATACCGGGCACGATGCGGCGGCAGGAGAGCAGCAGCGCGCAGATCACCAGTTCCTTGACGGCGTTGGCGTTGGCGCCGGGGGTGTTGAACACGACGATGCCCTGTTCGCTGCACTTGTTCAGGGGAATGTTGTTGACCCCCGCACCGGCTCTGGCAATGGCGCACAGCTCCGCGGGGAAATCCAATTCCTTCAGATCCGCGCTGCGAACGATGGCAGCGTCGTAATCCTCCCCTTCCGTGATGAACTTATATTCGTTCTGCGGCAGGCTTTCGTAGATCGCGTCCGAGATGTTGTTGAATTTCTTAATGGTCAGCATGGTCTATTCCCTCTTTCCCGCTTCGAAGTCCTTCATGCAAGCGATCAGCGTTTCGCAGGCTGCGTCAGGCAGGCCGTTGTACATGGATGCGCGGCAGCCGCCTACGCTCCGGTGACCCTTCAGATTGATCATGCCTCTGCCCTTCGCCATCTTCAGGAAGGCATCGGTATCCTCCCGGGAAGGCAGCGTAAAGGTGACGTTGGTGATGGAGCGGTCACAAGCGCGCACGGGATTATGGAAGGTCTTGGAATTGTCGATAAATTCGTACAGCTTGCTGCTGCGGGCCCGGTTGCGGGCGTCCATCGCGGCGACGCCGCCGTTCTGCTCGACCCATTCGAACATCAAGCCTGCCATGTAGATGGAGAAGCAAGGCGGCGTGTTGTACATGGAACCGTTGTCCATGGCGACCTTGTAATTGAGCATGATGGGAACGACCGGATCGATCTCCCGGTCGATGAGGGCTTTCTTGGCGATGACCACAGCCATGCCGGAGGGGCCCATGTTCTTCTGGGCGCCGGCGTAGATCAGGTCGTGATCCTCGACCTTGATGTTCGCACCGAGAATGGCGGAAGACCAGTCGGCGACGAAGGGAACGGCGCCTGTCTGGGGCTTTCTCCACCAGGTGGTGCCGTAGATCGTATTGTTGGCGCAGATGTGGAAATATGCCGCCGTCTGGGGCACCATATCTGCGGTGATGTCGGGAATGTAGGAGAAATTCTCATCGGAAGAGTCCGCAACTTTTACGGCGTCCGTCCAGCGCTTGCCTTCGGCGAACGCCTTCTTGGAGAACTGTCCGGTGACCGCATACGCTGATTTCTGTCCCTGCTTTGCCAGATTCATCGCCACAGCGGAGAACTGCAGCGTAGCGCCGCCCTGCATAAACAGGACCGCGTAGTCTTCGGGGATGTTCATGATGCGGCGCAGCGTGGCTTCCGCATTGTCGATGATCTCCTGGAAGCTGGCGCTTCTGTGGCTCATCTCCAGCACGGAACAGCCGGCTCCGGGATAGTTGAACAGATCCTTCTGGGCCTTCAGCAGCACGTCCTCGGGGATCGCCGAAGGACCGGCCGAAAAGTTGAATACTCTTTCCATGATGCCTCCTAAAAAGAATGGGTTAAAACAGGTGGGTTATTCTACGACTGCGCTGTCGTATACGAAGTCTGCGACTTTATTGTTCAGCAGGATGCACTTGATATAGGGCATGCCGTAGTGGTCCACGATGTCCTGATATTCGGATTCTTCCATGTCGGCGAATTCCGCTTTGATATCTTCATCCGTTACGGACAAGCCGGCATCTTCTGCGATGGCCTGATAGATGAGCATGGAACGGGCAGAAGCCGTCAGCTGTTCGCGCGCAGTCTCCACGATGTCGTCCATGGTGCCGATGCCCATGCCGGAGACGAAGTCGTCCAGGGTCATGCCGTACATGGTGGCCATCTGTTCGTAGTAAGCCTTCATGTTGTTGGCCTGATACTGGAACAGCGCTTCGGGCACTTCAGAGACTTCGAAGTCCTCGATCTGGGTGAAGAGATAATCGTACATTGCGTTTTCCTTCAGGGTCTCCTCCACGCCGCTGCGCATCTCGGCAACGGTGGTCCAGCCGTAATTCTCCTCGAAGTTTTCCTTGACGAACGCATCGTTCAGCTCGGGCTCCACTTCTTCGGAGATGCTGTTGAGGGTGACGACAAAGGTGACAGGCTTGCCGGAAAGCTCCTCATTGTTGGGATACGGATCCGGGAAAGTCAGCTCCAGATCGAAGTTGTCGCCCACTTCGTGACCGACGATGCCGTCTTCGAAACCTGCGATAAAGCTGCCGCTTCCCAATACGAGGCTCGGGTTGTTGCCGGTGCCGCCTTCGAACTGTTCGCCGTCCATAAATCCTTCGTAATCGATGTTGACGGTATCGCCCAACTGTGCGGCTCTGTCCGTTACTTCCTTGGTATCGGTATAATTGCTCACCAGACCGTCGATCTCAGTCTCGATCTCTGCCTGAGTAATGGCGAGCTGGTCCGCGGGAACGGTAAGGCCTTCATACTGGCCCAGCGTTACGTAATCCTTCGCGGTGATCCCTTCAAAGAATCCGTTCTCGTCAAGACCGGCGGAATAGGACTGGGCAGCAGTGCTTTCGCTGCCGGAATTGTTGTCTGTATCGTCCTTCGAGCAGGCAGCCAGACTGAAGATCATGGACAGCGCCAGAAGGATGGCGAGTATGCTTTTCTTATTCATTGGTTGGTTCAAATCCTTTCTTTGCAAAGTTGTAAAAACAATTTATTATACCATATTCTAGGGAACCGGCGTATATAATTCATGAAGATTTGGTGATACAATAAAGCCATGAAACTCACTTTCAATCTCAGCATCTGTCGGGGGGAATCTGACTTCCTGACGGACGAAAACGAAAGACTGCGCCAGATGCAGGGCTACGATGGACTGGAAGTCCAGATGATCGACGATCCGCCCGAGGGGTTTATCGACCCAAAGCTCGTCGTTGGGCTCCACATGACCTGCATCCCCTGCTGGTATGCGCTGTGGACGGGAAATGAAAAAGGCCTGATCGACGAGTTTGATGACCTTGCCACGGCGGAAGCATACTACGGCGGACTCAGCCGCGAGACCCTCCTGAACAAGTTTCGGCGGGATCTTTTCTATGCGAAGAAATTCGGTGCGGAGTACTTGGTGTTCCACATCGCGGAATGCAACGTCCTGGAGACATATACGGAAGTTTACAGCCATACGGACGAGCAGATCTGCGAGGCCTGTGCGGAGATGCTGAACATCCTCTTTGCGGATCAGACGGACGGGCCCCTGCTCCTGCTGGAAAACCTTTGGCATCCGGGGATGAACCTGCGGCGGCCCGAGATCACCCGGGATATGCTGGCGGCGGTCCGTTACCCAAAGAAAGGCATCATGCTGGATACGGGTCACCTGATGAACGCCGACACCAGCCTGCGCAGCCAGGAAGACGCCGTCCCCTACATCCACAGCGTTCTGAACGCCCATAAAGCTGCCGGGTTCGATCTATGCGAGGCCGCCCGGGGCATCCACCTGAACGCATCCATCTCCGGCGAGCTGGCGGAGCGCGTAAAAAAAGATCCGCCCGTTTTAGGCGGATCCTATGCGGAGCGTACTTCCAAAATGTTTTTCCACGTGTTTGACCGCGACCAGCACCGGCCCTTCACCGCGCCTGGCGTCCGCGAACTTGTGCAGCGCATCGCGCCGGACTACCTTACCACCGAGTTCATCACCATGAACAACGACGACCGCCGGGCGAAGAATGCCGAGCAGCTGGCGGCGCTGGAGCCTTTACCCCTCTAACGTAAACAGGCAGCAGCACTCCGAGATCTTCTCGCAGGTGAGCCCGGGGAAATAGGGCTTTAACTCGTCGTAGACGATATAGTTTTCGTCTTCGTCCCATTCTTCTGCGAATCTGGCGCGGCAGGCGTCCTGCGCAGCGGCAGTCTCAAACGCGATATCTGCGACATAGATCGTACCGCCGGGCTTTAAGCATAGCTGAAGGCGGCGCAGCAGCACGCACTTTTCCTGCAGCGTAAAATGGTGCATGGCATAGGTGGCTATGACCGCATCGTAGCGCTGACCCAGCATCGGAGAAGCCAGGCTCAGGGACAGATCACCTGCGCACAGCACGGCGTCCGGCATCTTCTCCTGGGCGATGTGGATCATGGTGGCGGAGAAATCCTGGCCCCAGATCTGGCAGCCCGCATCGTACAGGCGCTTCGTGAGCACACCGGTGCCGAAGCCCACGTCCATCACATCGCAGGGACCGTTCGCCAGCACACGTTTTTCGATCTCCGCGAGCACCTTCGCATACCCCGCAAACGGATAGTCCCCTTTTTCGTCACAATCTGCGACGCTTTTATCGTAATTGTACGCCCAGGAATCGAATCCTTCTCTGTCCAGCATAATAAACTCCTTCCCGCTAAGAAAAACCGGGCAGACTATGCTGCCCGGCGCATTTTTTTCGAAGTCGAATTACTCTTCTGCCGTGATCTTGTCGAATTCTTCCACGACCTTTTCGAACTCCGCATCGTCTTCGATGTCGATGAGTTCGAACTCCTCTTCGGAGATCTCCTTGTAGCCGTAGATGTAGACGTCGTCGGTGTCGTCGTCGGGGATGAGTGCGATGTATTCCTTGCCTTCGAGGCCCGGCACATCGAAAATGCCCATGATCTCCGCTTCTACTTCCGTACCGTCGTCGAATTCAAGGGTGATAACGTCCATTTCTTCGTCTTCGATGCGCTTGGTTTCGTCTGACATTGTATAATCCTCCGTGATCTGAATGATTTGCTAAACGATTGAAACCTTATTTTCAAATTATTTTATCATGAATCCTGCTTCTCTGCAAAGTATTTATGCACGCTTTCGGCAGCTGCCAGGTTCATGCCCGGAACCTCCGCCAACCGATACACGCTCGCGGCCTTGATCGCGTCCACGGAACCCAGTTCCGACAGCAGCGCCAGCTTGCGCTTTTCGCCGATGCCCGGGATGCCGTCCAGCACGGAGCGCGTAAGCTCCTTGCCCCGCAGTTTGCGGTGATACTCGATCGCGAAGCGGTGCACCTCTTCCTGTACAGCGCCCACATAGGCGAACAGCTGGGGATGCGGCTTCAGCGGCGTCTCCGTTTCGTTGTAGATGAGCGCGCGGGTACGGTGCTTGTCGTCTTTCGCCATGCCCGCCACGGGGATCTCGATCTTGAGCGCGTTCAGCACCGCCTGCGCGGCATGTACCTGCCCCAGACCGCCGTCCATCAGGATGAGATCCGGCAGCTCTACAAAACTCGGATTTCCGTTAAGCGCCTCCGAAAACCGCCGGAACAGCACTTCCTGCAGGCTCCCCGTGTCGTCCGCGCCTTCGATCGTCTTGATCTTAAACCGACGGTACGCCTTTTTATACGGCCGCCCGTCCATAAAGACGACCATGCCGCCCACGGAATCCACGCCGTTGATGTTCGAGATATCGTAGGCCTCCACCCGGTGGATGTGACCCGCCAATTCCTCGCCGAACACGTCGGCCAGCCCGGACTTGACGGCGGCCTCCTTTTCGAGCTGGCGCTTCGCCCGCTCGTCCAGGTCCTTCACCATCTCGTCCACGTCTTTGCGGACCAGATCCAACAGCGCTTTCTTTTCACCGCGCATCGGTGCCAGCAGCGTCACCTTCGAGCCCCGCTGATCCGACAGCCATTGCATCAGAAGTTCCGCATCCTGGGGCAGCTTCGTCACGAGGATCTCCTTGGGGACCATGACGTTGGCGAAATAGTACTGCTTGATGAACTCTGCCACCACCTCTTCCCGCTTTTCCTCGTGGATATCGCCCAGGAAAAAGCTCTCGCGGCCGGACAGTTTGCCGTCCCGCACGGTGAACAGCACCGCGTGGGCGCCGGAAAGTCCCGCCGACAGCAGCACGATGTCCAGATCTTCGGGATGTTGCAGTACGACGCGCTGTTTCTCCGTAATAGCCTTGATGGCTTCGATGTTGTCGCGGTAGACCGCCGCCTGCTCGAATTCCAGAGCTTCCGAGGCAGCCTTCATCTTCTCCTTGAAGATGCGCTGCAGATCGTGATCCCTGCCCTGCAGGAAATCCACAGCCTTCTCCACAGCCTGGGCGTACTCCTCCTTCGAGACGTCGCCCTTGCAGATGCCGCGGCATTGATGGATGTGGTAGTTGAGACAGGGCGAGAAGTCCGGACCGAAATCCGTCGCAGCACAGCGCTTCAGCGAATAGGCCGAGTTCAGCAGGTCGATGATGGTGTTCACCGCCCCGGCGTCCGCGTAAGGCCCGAAATACTTAGAGCCATCGTTTACGATGCGGCGGGTCTTCAGGATGCGGGGATAGTCCTCTGTGAGGGTCACCTTGATGTACGGATACGTCTTGTCGTCCCGCAGCAGGATGTTGTATTTGGGCCGGTGCTTCTTGATGAGGTTGCACTCCAGGATGAGCGCCTCCATCTCGGATCCGCAGGTGATGTACTCGAACTCCGCGATGTCCTTCACCATGCGGCGCACCTTGGGCGGCTGATTTTTGGGCGACTGGAAATACTGCCGCACCCGGTTCTTCAGGTTCACGGCTTTTCCCACGTAAATGATTTGCCCGAATGCGTCCTTATGCAGGTAGCATCCGGGGCAATCGGGCAGTTTTTTCAGTTCAGCCTGGATATCAAACACTATTTTTCCTCATCGGAGCTGCGGTGCTTGCTGCCTTCGTAGTAGTGTTCCCACTGCGCCCGTTTGATCGCTTCTTCCTGTTGTTTCTGCGCCAGTTTTCTGGCCTTTCTCGCCTTCTTGATCTTCATCTTCCGCCGCATGATCATCACGTAGGTAGCCAGCGCCAGCACCAGCAGCACGATGACAACCAGCGCGATCCTGCCAATCACTTTCGCCGTGGAGTCCTCGATGCCGAAATAGGACAGAAGGCCGCCCTCGGCGATGGACTTAGCCGCGACCGCGCGGTAGGTACCCACGGGCTCGTCGCCCTCATACAGGGTGATGACCCCTACGTCATCGCCTTTCTTGACAGGTGCCTTGATGCTCTCCTGCAGCACCGCCTGGGCGCTCATGATGTCCACGGAAGCGTCTGCGGGCAGCGTATAAGCAACGTCCGTCAGCAGCACAGCCTCGACTTTGTTGAATTCGCCGTGCTTCACCTTGACGTCGCCGAAGCTGTAACCACCATGCAGCACCGTGTAAGTCTTATAATTCTCGAAGCCCCAGTTGAAGAGCTTGATGGTATCCGCAAACCGGCCCATGTCCGTGCATTCCATGACGACGCTCAGCAGCCGGGTGCCGTCCTTCTCGCAGGCCGCAACGAGGCAGCCGCCCGCCTGGGGCGTGTAGCCCGTCTTGATGCCGATGGTACCGTCATACTTCGGATAACGCAGGTCGTTGCCCACGTAGATCTTATGGCGCTCCGTCTCGTCCCACAGCAGCAGGTTCGAAGAGACCAGATCCCGCGCGTCGCTGAGGTTCGTGGCGGGGACCGTGTATTCCGGCATGGCCACGATCTCCCGGAAATGCTCGTTCTTCATGCACTCCATCGCGATGATGGACAGGTCCCGGGCCGTCGTATAGTGGTTATCCTCGTGCAGCCCGCAGGGATTGACGAAATTCGTGCCCTTGCAGCCCAGTTCCCTCGCCTTTGCATTCATCATGACGGCAAAGTTGTCCACGCTGCCGGCGATGGTCTTGGCGATGGCGACCGCACAGTCGTTGGAACTGGGGATGAGCATGGCGTGCAGCATCACGTCCGCGTTCATGATCTCCCCTTCCCGCAGTTTGATGCCGGAACCGCCGATGTTGGCCGCCTCCGCGTCCACGGTGATATCGCTCTCCAGATCCAGGTTTTCCAGAGCCAGCAGCGCCGTCATCATCTTCGTCGTGCTAGCCGGGAACCGCTGTTCATCCGCGTTGTTTTCGTACAGGACCTCGCCCGAGGTCATGTCGAGCAGAATGGCCGCTGACCCTTCCAGCCGCGGCATCTGCGTCAAGGCAAAGGATGGCTGCGGCACGACCCCCATCGTGACCGCGGCGATGAGCAGAATACCCAGGATCCGTCTGATTCTCTTGGTTTTCAATGTGATCTCTCCCTCGTTTGTATGCTATTATAGTATTATCAAGTTATTATATCATACCTGCATAGGAACAGTGAGGACAACGTGGACAATATTATGATCGCAGCGACCCAAAACAAGGGCAAGCTGAAAGAACTCAGACTCATCACCGAAAAATACGGCCAGCAGCTCATCTCCATGGCAGAGGCGGGTCTGGGCGACCTGGATATCGAAGAAAACGGCGAGACATTTGCCGAAAATTCCTATATCAAAGCGAGCACCGTCGCCAACCTGACGGGAAGACCGTGCATCGCGGACGACTCCGGCCTGTGCGTCGATGTTTTAGGAGGCGCGCCGGGCATCCATTCGGCCCGCTACAGCGGCGTGCACGGCGATGACCAAGCCAACCGCACAAAACTGCTGGCGGACCTGAAGGACGTGCCGATGGAACAGCGCACCGCGCATTTCACCTGCTGCATCACCTTATGCTGGCCGGATGGCAGAAAGCTCGTGGCGGAAGGCATCTGTCCGGGTCACATCGCGTTCGAAGAACAGGGCGAAGGCGGTTTCGGCTACGATAAGGTCTTCGTGCCCGAAGGCTACGACGAATCGTTCGCGAGCCTCGGCGTGGACGTAAAAAATAAGATCGGGCACAGAGCGAGAGCCCTGGCCCGGTTGGAAGAACTTTTGGATGGGGAGAACTAGCGGGACAGCGGTTCCGTCATTTTCCGGAACAGATCCGCAAAGCCGCGCAGCTGCGGCACGGGTACTTTATCCCGGTGCAGCACGGCCTGGATGTCCTGCGTAAGGTCGAAGTCCACGATGTCGAGCGCCACCAGCCTGCCATCTTCGATGGCGCTGGCGGCGGTATAATACGGGATGACCGCGACCAGGTTCTCCCGCTGCACCATATCCGCGGCGATGTCGGCGCTCTGCAGCGTCAGGAAAGGCTTCGTATCCAGATGCTTTTTCGCCATGGAATTCATAAAACCGACGCTGTACGGGGCAGAAGGTTCCATCATCACCAGCTCGTGACCGGAGATATCCTCCGGTCTTATTTTTTTCTTATGCGCGAACGGATGATCCGGGTTGACCACCGCCACGACCTTGGCGGGAGCAGCGTAGAAGATCTGCCACTCGCTGCCGGTAAGGGGGTCGTCGATCAGGAACGCGAGATCCAGCGTATCCTGGCGCAGTCTCTCCTTCAGAACGGACGTAGCGTCCACGACGATATCCATCGTCACCTTCGGAAAGCGCCTGTGATACTCGAGGATGAGGTCCTCACCGATGGCGTGGAACAGCGATTCCACCATGCCCACCCGGACCGTGCCGCCCAGAGCTTCGCCGGAATGGAGCAGATTTTCCATCTCCACGGCAGTGGATACGATGTTCAGCGCGTAAGGCAGCAGTTCCTCGGCGTACTGCGTGAGGGTCACCCGGCGGCCGATGCGGTTGAACAGCGGCGCTTCCAGTTCTTCCTCCAGCTGTTTGATCTGCGCGCTCACGTTGGCCTGGGAATAGCCCAGTTCCTTGGCTGCAGAAGTAAAGTTCTTTAACGTTGCGACTTTCAAAAAGGTCTTCAGGTTGCGGATCTCCATGATGTGTCTCCTCCTCCTTCCAGTGTATATAAAAAATCAGCCGTTTTCAATCAAACGACTGATTATTTTTATGGAAATTATCAAAAATTTTAATCGATGGGTTCCGTGAGCGCCTCGTAGGTATCCGGCCGCCGGTCCGCCAGGATCGTGTAGTATTCGCGGCGGCGCTTCTCCGTCAGAGAGAGATCCAGTTCCGCGTGGATGTCCCCTTCCACGGGCTCGTCCAGGCTTTCGAGGACCTTTCCCACAGGATCGATGATGTTGCTGTGACCAAAGAATCCCAGCCCTCTGTCGCTGCCTACCCGGTTGGCGGAGATCAGATGCAGCGTGTTGTCGAAGGCTCTGGCGCGGGTCACGAGATCCCAGTCCGCCGCCGTATCCATGGGCCAGTCCTCCGCTTCCGTGATCTCCCAGTTCGTGCACACGACGAGAAGATCGCAGCCTTTGAGCGCATAGGTGCGGGCGACTTCCGGAAACGCCGTATCCCAGCAGATCATGACGCCGATGCGGCCGAAGTCCGTATCGAAAACGGGATACTCGCTGCCCGCGGTGCACCATTTTTTCTCGTTCAGGAAGGGATGCACCTTGCGGTAGGTGCCCATCAGGGTGCCGTCTTTGCCCAGGATCGCTGCAGCGTTGTAGAGGATAGACGGATCGTCCGGGTCGCGCTCCGAAAAGCCGTAGATCAGCATAACGCCATACTTCGCGGCCAGGGCGCCCATCCGTTTTACGGACGGATCTTCCGCCGCTGTGCGGGTCATCGCCTCGAATTCGTCGTTGGTGCAGACATAGCCCGTCGTCGCCAGTTCCGGGAACACGATGAGATCCGTCTCCGGACGGCTGCGCATGACGGATTCGACGAATCCCTCCATCTTCTTCAAATTGTATTCGTAGTCCGCTGCGTGCGGCTGCATCTGCACGCAGGAGACGTTAACTTTCCTGTTCACCGGAAACTTCCTTTCCATCCCATCTTAAGCAGAGCATCGTGATGTCGTCGAACTGTTCCGCCGACGATGCCGGCGGTAAGCATGAATTTCCAGTTTCTCTTCATGCCGAGAAACATCGGCAGAAGATCGCTTCCTCCGATAAAGAACGCGATGACGAAGATGACCGCCAGCGTACCGATCATGTTGGAAAACAGGATGCCCATAGTGCCCTCAAAACTGCTACGATAATGCGCTAACTTATTTATTTTAACATACTCTGAGGGTCTTCTGCATCTGTTAAGAACCCAATACTTCCAGTTTTAGCCGCATATTCAGTCTGCGCGGGGTATCGAGCATATCGAATTGGATGATATAGACGCCCGCGTTGACGTCGGTATCCACCACGCAGCCTTCGCCGAAGATGTCGTGGCGCACCCGGGTGCCGGGCGCCAGCGCAGTCTTTTCCAGGTTTTCCGGCATGCGCTTTGTCTTGACCGCGATCATATCCTTCGCGTCGCGCACCAGATCCTCAGGCGGCTTGTTCTCCACATCCAGCAGTTCTTCCCCGATGTCGAACAGAAACCGGGACGGATAGCGCTGGGTTCCTTCGTGTGTGCGTCCTTCCGCATCGGACAGGAACAGCGCCTTCTCCGCTCTCGTAAGGGCCACGAAGGCCAGACGCCGCTCCTCTTCCATGGCCTGCAGCGTGCTCACCTTCTTGGAGGGGAAGACGTCTTCGTTTAAGGAGCACAGAAAGACGTAGGGGAATTCCAGGCCCTTGGCGGCGTGGATCGTCATGAGCTTGACCTTGCCTTCCGCGATGGGCTGTTCCGCATTGGAGAACAGCGCCACATGCTCCAGATAGTGCTGCAGCGAGGTCTCCTCCCCGCAGCTCGTCTCGTATTCGTAGATGGACTGCTTGAGCTCTGCCAGATTGTCGAGCCGCTCCTGGCTGCCTTCCGTGCGCAGCATGGCCTCGTAGCCGCTTTGGTCCACCAGTTTCGAAAACAGTTCGGAGATGGGCATGGACTCGGCAAGTTTGGCGAAAGTCTCGATCAGATCGATAAACTTCGCGGCTTTCGTGCCCTTGAAGATCTCGTCGTCCAGGTGGTTCTGCAGGCAGGTGTACAGACTCATCCCCTCTTTCTCCGCGGTTTCCTCCAAATACTGCATGCGCCGCTGCCCCAGATTGCGCTTGGGCACGTTGGCGACGCGGCGGAAGCTCAGATCGTCCCGGTAGGCCAGCATGCGAAGATACGACAGCGTATCCTTGATCTCCATGCGGTCGAAGAACTGCACGCCGCTGTAGATCTTGTAGGGGATCTTCTCCTTCAAAAAGACCTCTTCGATGTTGCGGGTGATGTAGTGAGCCCGGTACAGCACGGCGATATCCCCCAGCGCTGCGCCGCTTTCCGCGAGGCTGCGCACCTTGTCTGCCATCCATTTCGCTTCCTTCCCCTGGGATGCCGCGTGGTTATAGACAGGCACCGGGCCGTCCGGCAGCGTGGGTACCAGATCCTTCTTGATCCGGAATTTGTTTTTCCCGATGAGGGCGTTGGAAGCCGCCAGGATCTGCGGCGTGGAGCGGTAATTCTCCAGCATGTAGATGGTCTTCGTGCCCTCGTGGGACTGGTCGAAATCCATCAGGTATTTCGTGTTGGCGCCGCGCCAGGTGTAGATGGTCTGGTCCGGGTCACCGACGATGAACAGATTCTTATGGTACCCCTGCAGCGCCTCCATCAGCTCGTACTGCAGGCCGTCGATGTCCTGGAATTCATCGATCATGATGTATTCCAGGCGCTGCTGCCACTTGAGCCGGATGTCTTCGTGCTCCCGGAAGATGTGCAGCGTAAAGATGATGAGGTCGTTGTAATCCAGGCCGAAGCACTTCTTCGCCTGGTACAGGTAGCCGTAGAAGATGATATCCTTTACGTCCTTCGCTGCCATGTATTTGTCGTGCAGCGCGTCCAGAGGCAGAGCGATGACGTCCAGATAGTAGTCCGGCTTTTTGAAGAGTTTCTGGATCTCGATCATGTCCCGGGCGTCGCCGAAGCTCATGTCTCTGAGGGTCAGCCCCCGTTCCTCGTAGATGATCTTCAGCATGGAATCGATGTCGGAGTTGTCCAGCACCAGGAAGCTCTTCGGATACTGCACCGCGTAGCTCTCCTCGTCCAGCACCGACACGCAGAACCCGTGAAACGTGTTGATGTAGCCCGTGTCGTTGTCGCCGGTCATCCGGTGGATCCGCTGGCGCATCTCCTGGGCCGCCTTGTTCGTGAAAGTGACGCACAGGATGTTGCCGGGCATGATGCCCAGTTCGTTGACCAGATACGCAAAACGGCAGGTGAGTGCCCGGGTCTTGCCCGAGCCCGCTCCCGCGATGACCCGCACATACCCTTCCGTGGACGTAACTGCCTGCCGCTGCGATTCATTCAGTTGCTTTAAATACTCTTCCATGACCCTTCCCTGCCTTCTCTACAGGGAAAGTATATCAGGAAACGAACATTTGTTCAACTTCTATCTTCTGTGTTCTATCGCTCGTATCCTTGTAATCCGTGTAGTCCGTAATGCCCTCGCCCGTGTTCGGCACCTTCAGGGAATAGACGAGATCCGAACCGAAGCAGGCCAGCAGCACGATGCACAGCACGGCGAGCTTCTTGACATTCAGTTTGGAGATCATGGCGTCGAAGACCGGCACCAGCAGATACACGGCCACCATGCCGCCCACCGCGAAGACCGCCAGGCCCTCGCCGCAGATGCGGCCGTTCAGGTTGAGAAAATAGCCGGTGTAGTCCCACCAGCGCATGCCTTTGGTCATCTCCAGATAGAAGGACGTCATGTACTCCACGAAGCCGCAGAGCAGGATCGTGAGAGCCGCCTCCAGCGCCGGTTTGGGTCTCCAGCGGGCCAGCATGACCACGATCATCGCGACGCCGCTGCCATAGACCGGAAGCCAGGGTCCGTGCATCACGCCCCGGTTGACGAACACGCCGTCCTTGACGATGTGGATGCTCACCTCCCAGGCCCAGCCCACGAAGGAGAACAGGAAGAAGATCAGGATGACGGACCAGATCGTGTAGGTGCGCAGCGCCCGCGTGCTGCGGAGCGTCCGCTTGTATTCGTCCTTCCACAGCGGACACAGCCGCACCGGATACAGCCTGCCTTCCAGCTCCGCCTGGTCGATGACGATCTGCTGCCGTCTGCCTTCCACATCGTCGTAGGCGTTCTTTTCCTTCATGCTGCCGGTCCAGAGGCCGAAGTTCTTCGCGAAGAAGGCTCTGACCGGAGTCAGCGGGACCTGATGCGCGGCAATGTACGCCTTTTCCGCCTCGATGTCCGGATAATGGCTCTCCAGCGCGCCGACATCCGCCTTTTCGTAGAGATAGGTGTCGTTTAAGGCATCCGTTCCCTCGAGCCCCTTTTCCTTCGCCTCGCTGCGGATCTGGACGTAGAACTCCGCCTGAGTCGCCGTGATGTAGGGAGTCGCCCAGACCGCCTCCGCAATACCGAAGGTGACGATGCCCAGGAGGTGCCATCCGAGGAAGGAGAGGTCCAGCAGAAACGCTTCGACCTTGTGGCCGTTCATCAGGCGCCGCGACAGCGTGATGGCTTCCTTCGGCGCAATGTCCGGATTTTCTGCGACGATATAGGGCACCAGCCAGTAGGAATAGGTCTTGATGATGCCGCCCACGAGCGTAAGGCTCCACAGAACGGTATAGACGGTCTCCAGCAGCATGGACAGCGATGCCCGCAGCCACCGGCGGACGACTTTAAAATGCAGCAGCCGTGCGATGGGCACGCCGTCGTAGATCCGCGCCTCCAGGAACATCCGGCGCAGGATGGCCCGGTAGACGTTGCGGATGAAGACCCATACGGCTGTGGTGAGGAGAAAGCTTCCCAGGATCATCAGGACCGTGCCGGGCGTCTGAGAGTGAAAGATCGAAATCGAAGCGTCCGCAACGGTCTCCACCAGTTTGCCCGAGGCGAAATAGCCAGAGACGGAAGACAGCGCGCCTCTCGTGCCGCCCCGGATCTGGGCGATCCGTTCGTCCTTTATCTCCTGGATCTGGTCGGCGACCTCCTTGCCCTCCTCGTGGATCTCCTTCACCCGGTCAGAGAACACGTGCTCGGAGAGCTTATCGAGGATCGATTCGTCATCGATGCGCACCATGATGCCTGTGCCGTCCGGATCCTGGCCGGTCAGGAAATTGTACATGCTGTGGGTGTGAGACGTAACGTAGCGGAATTCCGTGCCGAAGAACACGGCCACCATGCAGAGCACGACGAGCAGCAGATAATGCTTTTTTACGACCGCTTTTGCCCGGGTCTTCCAGGCTATCCGTCTGCCCTTCCGCTCCTTTGCATCTTGCTTCATTCTGCATCCAACCTTCCCTCTTTGTTTATTTCAGATCGATCACGACGATCTCGCTGATGGTACCCACCCGGATCGGCGGGCCGTAAGTGCCCACGCCGGAGGTGACGACCACAGCGGCATCCTTCCAGTACTTTAGCCCGTAGGACTGCGGCCCCTTGATGCGGCAGAACACGTTGCCCGGGAAGATCTGTCCGTCGTGGGTGTGACCCGAAACAGACAGGTCGATGCCGTAAGCGCTCAGCTCCTTCAGGTCCGATGGTTCGTGCTGCAGCAGCAGGATGGGCTCGGCGGGGTCAACGCCCTGCAGGAGGCCGGCGAGAGAAGCCCGCTCCAAAACGCCGTCCCCAGGACGGCTCTCGTCCCGGCGGCCTGCGATCACCAGGCCGTTCAGCTCGGGAAGGCGGACGGTCTCGTCCCGCAGGAGCGTCCAGCCCCAGGATTCGATAAAGCCCTCCATCTCCGGATGGCGGTAGGTGTTTTCGGCCCCCACATAGGTGAAGCCGCCCAGAAGAGGCTCCTCCACGTCGTGGTTGCCGTAGATGACGTAATTGCCTTTTGTGGATTCGATGGACCGGAAGATCTCCGCATAGACTTCAGGCGTGCGCATGGCACCGTAGGAACTGGTGACAATGTCCCCCGCCAGCAGCACGAGATCCGGGTGCTGTTCGTTGATGCGGGCCGCCATGTCTTTGTACAGTTTGGGGGTAGAATTGACCCCGATATGCGTGTCGCCGATGAGGACGATGCGGAGCGGTTCGGTCTGCCCCAAGGTTTCTTTCGGGAGTTCGTAGAACGTGGTCTTAACATCGTGGGAGACCCGGAAGCCGCCTACGTTGAGCGCAATGGCGCCCGCGGCCAGGACCGCCAGCATCGAGCGGCAGTAGAAAACGGAAAGGGGCTGCTTTTCGCCCGTCTTGCGTTTACGGCGTGCGCGTGCGATGCCTTCGATGATGCGCACCAGCAAAAGCATACCGAAAAAATACAGAATGTATCCCACCTGGATATTGCCGTACTTCTGGAAGAACCAGCAGACGGGGCCGTCCGGGATGAGCGCGCCGATCATGGGGAATGCATAAAGGATGCCGATGAGGGCAGTGGGAAGGATGGCCAGGGCAGCGTGCTTTCTGCCGGGGTCAACGGCCCTGCGCAGCGGACCGTACAGCAGCCACAGCCCCAGAGCCTCGATGGCGGAGTAAATAAGTATAAGAATTGCTAATTTCATGGTAAAACTCCTCGGTTTTGCCACATAACATTCATTTTATGCATATTATACAGCATATTCGGTGGTTTTTGCGGATAGAAAGCGGATTCCGTATAAAAAGCGGGAGATTCGCGTATCGTGCGATTATAATAATATTTCGTACGATTTGAATTGTCTTTTCATACGGTTTTGATATAATCGAATCAGGAGGATAGTGCGATGTCGATCACTGCTACCGAATTAAAAACGAATCTGGGAAAATATCTGGCACTGGCCGCAACGGAGGAGATCTTCATAACGCAGTACGGAAAAGTTGTTGCGAAACTCAGCAGCCCGTTCCAAAGCCGCGTCGAGATCGCAGAGTCGCTGTTCGGCGCCCTGCCCCAGACCACGACCTGGGAAGAAGCGAAAGAAGCAAGGCTGGAAACGCTATGAGAGTGCTTTTGGATACGAACATCGTCGTGGACGTTCTGCAGAAGAGGCAGCCCTGGTTCGATTCCGGAAAAGAGATCTTTACGGCGGCTGCGCTCCAGGAGATCACCGGTTACATTACCGCGAAGCAGGCGAGCGATCTTTATTTCTTTGCGTGCAAGCAGCTGCGCGGTGAGCCGGATATCGACAAAAAAGCGAGAAAGATCCTAACGAACCTCTTCGCCATTTTTGAGATCATCGATGCAAAGGGCATCGATTGCGAAAAGGCACTTCTCCGGGAGAACGGTGACTTCGAAGATGCCATGCTGATCGAAAGCGCTCTCCGGGAAAAGATCGACTGCATCGTTACGCGCAACTTCGTGCATTTTCAGAATGCCCAGGTGCCGGTCTACGATCCGGAGAGCTTTGTAAAGATGCTGCGGCAATAATTTTTAAGGTATTCACAGGAACAGAAAAAGACAGGCTTTCGCTGAACTAGTAAGATGAAAGTAGACATGTAAAAAAGCATGTCTACTTTTTTCATGTTAAAGTTTATGTGGAGGTGGAATTATGGGTAGACCTAAAGGCGGAAAGAATAGACGGTGGACAAATGAA
>Ga0256404_1006344_pt1 | contig 19702 bp, 15 predicted proteins | sample RumenRJG_01DNA_FD_185990 | JGI IMG/M metagenome (GOLD analysis project Ga0256404, IMG submission 185990) | Bovine rumen microbial communities from Lethbridge, Alberta, Canada - RJG_01 | ecosystem: Host-associated > Mammals > Digestive system > Stomach > Rumen | place: Canada: Alberta | collected...
CTATGCCCGCGCTTACTGCGCCCGTGCCGCCGATTATCGTTGCGGTGGTCGATCTCAGCGTTGAAAGGTATGCTTTCTGGTCTGCCGTCAAGCCGCTGCCTGCGACAAGGAAGATAGGCTTTCCGACCGCCGATGATGACAGCGCATCTGCGTAGTTTCCGCCGAATGCTACGAGCAGCTCCTCGTTTGTGAGGTTTGTTTCTTTAAGTACCTCAAGGTTGGTGAGGTATCTGTTCCTGCCTGCAAGGCGCTTTACGGTAAAGCCGCTAAGCTTTTGCTCCATTTGTGCGGATACGGCACTTTCGCCGCCGATGATGTATACGGTCGCATTCGATGCTGCATTTTTCTTGATGTATTCATCTACCTTTGACATAACAGTATCGGCTTTGGAAGTGATAAGTATCGGCGCTTTTGTTGTTTTTGCAAGGTAGGTTGCGGAGAGTGCGTCTGCAAAATCTGTGCCCGATGCGATGATGATATTCTCAAACGCTTTGCCGCCGTTTTCCTTTTTGAGCCTGTCGGCGATGGCAAAGGCGGTATCGTATCTGGAATTGCCTGCAAGGCGCAGATCGGTCTTGCCGGAAAGCTCGGTCTGGGTATTGCCGCATTCGGTGCAGACCCTGTATCTTCCGCCTGACTGTGCGGGAGTTGCGGTGATAGTTATCCAATTGCCGTAGCTGTGGGGCACTGCCGAGGTGTAGCTGTCCTTGTAACTGTCGCCGCAGCTTGTACAGGTATGCAGGGTATAGCCCTGTGCTGTGCAGCTTGGCGGTACGACTGTGCTTTTGTAGCTGTGCGCAAGTTTAGCGATCTGCATATCCTCGCTTTTGCCGCAGCTTGTGCAGGTGCGTGTTTTGATGCCTGTCTGGGTGCAGCTCGGCGGTTCTGTCTGTGTCCAGTCGCTCCAGCTGTGACCCTTCTGGGTGACGTAATTGGTTTTGTAGCTGTCGCCGCAGACGGTACAGGTGTACTCGGTATAGCCTTTTTCGGTACAGCTCGGCGGAACGATGTGCGAGGTGTAGGAATGGGGTATCGTTGATATGTACTCGGTCTGCTCGTCGCCGCAGCGTGAGCAGGTCCTTGTTTTGATACCGAGCTTTGTGCAGGTCGCAGCCTGTGTGATGCTCCAGTCGCCCCAGCTGTGACCCTTTGCACTTGTAAGGTCGCGCTGCTGGGTGGCCTGGCAGTTTGCGCAGGTGTAGAGAGAATATCCGCCTTCTGTGCAGCCGGCATCGACTGTTTTGGTAAACTTGAAATCGTGGTCGAGCTTTGCGATCGGTTGGGTCTCGGTTTTGCTGCATCTGGTGCAGTACTTTGTCATAATGCCTTCTGCTGCGCAGGTTGCAGGCTGTGTCTGTATCCAATCGCCGAAATTGTGACCCTTTGCTTTGGTCTTATTTCTTTGCTCGGACTGACCGCAGTTTGCGCAGGTGTAAAGGTCATAGCCCTCCTCCTCGCAGGTCGGCTCTACGGTCTTGACAAAAGTGAGTTTGTGATCGAGTTTTGGGATCGTCTGCGTTTCGCTCACATTGCAGACTGTGCAGATGTGCGTCTGTGAGCCTTCCTTTGAGCACGATGCAGGCTCCACGATCGTCCAGCTGCCCCAGCTGTGACCTTTCGCAGGGATAAAGTCTGTTTTATGCAGGTTTCCGCAGGCGGAGCAGGTAAAGCAGGTATAGCCCTGCTCGGTACAGGTCGGCGCTACGGCCGTACCCGATGCGGGATACTTGTGACCCTGCGCGATGATAGTCTGGGTCTCGGTGGTGTGGCATACGCTGCAGCTGTGGGTCTGCACGCCGTCAGCAGTACAGGTCGCAGGGGTCGTTATATTCCACGAGCCCCAGGTGTGCCCCTTGGCAGGTGTATACGAGCCGATCATCTCGTCGCCGCAGCGTGTGCAGGTGTAGCGGGTATAGCCCTGCTCGGTGCAGGTCGCGTCAACGGGTTTGCCTGTGTAGCTGTGTCCGAGTGCGTCTGAATACTCGGTATAGGTATCGCCGCAGACGGAGCATTTGAACACCTTTTCGCCCTTTTGCGTGCAGCTCGGGTCCTTTTGGCTTATCAGTGTATAGCTGTGCGTAACGGAAAGAGACCTTGCCATAACGCAGACATAGGCATCTTTCCAATACTCATCGGTAGAGTAGTAGATGGAGATATACTGACCGCTGTCTTCGGGAGAAGCGTCGATATAGTAGTAGTGTTCAACGCCGCTGCCCTGCTTGTCAAACTCGGGGGATGACAGCGAGCTGTATGTCTTTTTGCAGATGTAGCCGCCGTTTTCGTCCTCGGTTATCTGGCAAAGCGCGGAGCTTTCAAGGTGGGTATATGTCCTGTAGACCGTGAACTTGACCTGTGAATTCTCTATCGGCTTGGACGGGGATATGGTAAGAGTGTTGTACTGGCAGTAAGGATCGTCGGTATACTCGTACTTTATCTCGATTCTGTCAAGCAGACCTGCGGTATCTGCATATTTTACGGGGATATCAGCGCTATTGACGCTGTTATACCAGCAGTTTTTTGCTTTATCAAGTATCCACGCGCCTTTGGTCTTTACCTTTGTGCTGCTGCCGAACTCGTTGGTGATGGTAACATACTGCGGCAGGCAGGCACCGAGCTTTTTGAGAGCATCGGTGGTATCGAAGGTATCGTTGTATATCTTGATCTTTTCAAAGTTGAGTCCTGCTTTTGTTATTGCACCTGCGGCGTAGTCCTTCAGCTCAAAGAACTTTACGGTATACTGCACCTGTGCGGGCTTTGATGATGCCTTATCGACCAGACCTGTTACGACAACTTTATAGTTTTTATCGTACTTATTGGTGGCGGTGTTGTAATCTGACGGCTGGACAAAGCCGATGAAATCGCGGCTTTCAAATTTCAGCTTATCGTTTGCGAGCGTACAGTCATAGCTTGTGCCTGTGGATAGGTTGGTGACTGTGATCTTCACGTCAGACTCGTCAGCATATGTGATCTGCTTCAGATCAAGCCCTATCGTCCACGCGCTCTCTTTGGGGATTATGCAGCTCGATGGGTTGTATGACGGTGCAGGGAAGGCATAGAATGGCAGATGATCCTGCGCTGTTGTGCCGAAATTGCACACGCCTATACCTATGCTGCCGCTGTAACCGAACTGCTGGTCAACGTGGTCGGGGTGGATAAGCACTTCTCTGTGACCGAGTGCTGACCACGATCTGTTTGAGAGAAAATATCCCTCGTTCATCCAGCCTGTTATCGAGCCAAGCGGCGTAAATCCGCCCGCAAGGATATTATGAGTGCACTCAAAGCCCTTATCCCAAAGCTCCTGCGGCATATCGTCAGGTTTGCTGGACTGGCTTATATAATGGTTGAACTCAAAATTACGGTCAAGCGCCTGATACTGAAGCGACGGGGTCGGCTCACAAATGACCGCAAGCGGTTTGCTGCCCACGAGCCATCTGTAAAAGTTTGTCATCTCCTGCATACCCTTGAGGGTATCTTCAGTCAGCACGCCCTCGTTGTACGGGCTTTTTACAGAGGCGGGGGTAACGTAGTAGGTCGATGAGTCGCCGTCAACATAGCTTTTGCCTGCATAGAAGGCATCGGTGTACTTTTTGGCGATAGTTTCGGGAGTCCTGCTTGAAAAGTCAGCCATGGTGTCGCCATCGTAAATTACTGTATTATCGGCTTTTGCCGTTATTGTAAATGCTTGGTCCATCTCGCCTGCGATGCCGCCCGGCAGCGCGGTGCTGCCAAGAAACAGCGCTGCGGATAAGAGCAGCGAGGTTACTTTTTTTATCATATAAAGACCTCCATGATGTCATCACACACATATAACATATATAAATAGTATAACACTTTAAAGCGGTTTCGTCAATTCAATTTATGTACAATATGACTAAAAGATTTTTAGATACTTGTTACAATATAGGCAAAATGCTGTCGGCGGTAATCTTTCACAAAAATCTCACACAGGCTTTAGGTTGGTTTAAGCTTGGCAGGGTATACTTTAAACATAGACAAAACAAAAGCCCATAAAAACGGGCTCAGTACATAATAATTTTCTCTTTCCCCTATAATTATTTCTTCCCCCTGATAAAAAGGACCGCAGTGCCAAGCCATAGGTACTGCGGTCTTTTTTGTTATGTGACGGCAAACTGTGAGTTGTAAAGCTGCGCATAGAAGCCTCCCTTTTGTATAAGGCTTTTATGGTCGCCCTGCTCGATGATGTGTCCGTCTTTCATCACGATTATGCTGTCCGCCTCTTTTATCGTAGACAGTCTGTGTGCGATTATAAAGCTCGTTCTGCCCTGCATCAGCTTTGCAAAGGCGTTCTGTACAAGTATCTCGGTTCGCGTGTCGATAGACGAGGTTGCCTCGTCAAGTATCAGCATTTCGGGCACGCTCAGCATAACGCGCGCGATGCACAAAAGCTGTTTCTGCCCTGCGGAGAGTGTCGCGTAGCTGTCGGATATAATGGTATCGTAGCCCATTGGCAGACGCTTTATAAAGCCGTGGCAATAGGCTGCCTTTGCTGCCGCGACCACCTCTGCATCGGTGGCATCGGGCTTGCCGTAGGCGATGTTCTCGCGGATAGTGCCTGTTTTGAGCCACGTTTCCTGAAGGACCATTCCGTAGCCCGAGCGCAGAGATTCGCGGGTGAGGTCCCTGATATTCTCGCCGCTGACGCTTATACTGCCTTTATCGACATCGTAAAAGCGCATCAGAAGGTTTATCATTGTGGTCTTGCCGCAGCCTGTAGGACCGACTATCGCGGTGCGCTGACCTTTTCTGACGTGCAGCTCAAAGTCTTTGATAAGCGGCTTTTCGGGTGTGTATGAAAAGTCCACGCCGCTTGCATCAACGCGCCCGTCAAAGTGCGTGATGACCTTTGCGCCCTCGTCGGAGACCTCCTGCTTTTCGCTCATAAGCTCAAAGACTCTGCCTGCTGATGCCAGCGCGCCCTGAAGCTCGGTGATAACGCCCGAGATCTCGTTGAACGGCTTGGTATACTGGTTGGCATATGTGAGAAAGCTTGAAAGCTGACCGATAGTTATTCCGCCCGAAAACGCGGTAAATGCGCCCACGATACCGACGCTTGTGTAGACAAGTCCGTTGACAAAGCGGGTGGTGGGGTTGGTGAGGCTTGAAAAGAAGATCGCGCGGACGCTGACATCGGACAGGGCTTTATTTGCCTGCTCGAACTTTTCGATCGCCTGCTGCTCGTAGCCGAATGCGGAAACGGTCTTTTGCTCGCCTGTCATTTCTTCGACAAGGCTTGTAAGCTCGCCGCGCGCGACTGACTGCTTATGGAAAAGCTTGTAGGTGTTGCGCGAGACAAACCTCGCCACAAACAGCGACAGGGGAGTGATGATGACTACCACAAGCGTTATCCTCACATTTATGGTGAGCATAAAGATAAGTGTGCCGATTATTGTGCAAAGCCCTGTGAAAAGCTGTGCAAATCCCATGAGCAAGCCGTCTGATACGGCTTCGACATCGGTTATCATGCGGCTGATAATATCGCCGTGAGGATGCGAGTCGATATACGAAAGGGGGAGCTTTTCGAGCTTGCTGAACGCATCGTTTCGCAGATCGCGCACAACATTGTAGGTGATCTTGTTGGTGCAAAGGGTCATAAGCCACTGGCAAAGCGCGGTGATCGCGACAGTTGAGAGCAGCAGCGCGATCCTTGGGACAAGCGCCTTGAAGTCAACATTGCCCTTGGTGACGATGACATCTACCGCCTGACCTATGACGATAGGTGCGTAAAGCGTTGCCGCAACGCTTATCAGCGCAAACAGCACAGTTGGCACAAACAGCGCTCTGTAAGGCTTTGCGTAGCCTGCAAGCATTTTCAGCGCCTGCTTTGAGCCTTGTTTTTTTGGTGACTGTTTATTATCAGCCATGCTGCGCCACCTCCTTTTCGGAGAGCTGTGAGAGGCATATCTCCTTATACACCTCACAGGTCTTGTAAAGCTGCATATGCGTGCCCATGCCTGCGATCCTGCCGTCGTCAAGCACGATTATCTTATCGGCGCTGCGTATCGAGGAGATCCTCTGGGAAACGATGAAAACGGTCATTCCCTCGGTCTTTTCAGCGATGGATCTGCGAAGCGCTGCGTCTGTTGCAAGGTCAAGCGCGGAGGCGGAATCATCGAGGATAAGTATTTCGGGATCGCTCACAAGCGCCCTTGCGATAGTCAGCCTTTGGCGCTGACCGCCCGAAAGGTTCTTGCCCTGCTGGAGTATCCCGTAATCGAGCTGACCTTGCTTTTGCAGGATGAAATCCTTTGCCTGCGCTATTTCAAGTGCGTTCCATATCTGCTCGTCGGTGGCATTTTCGTCACGCCAGCGCATATTCTCGCGCACGGTGCCTTTAAAAAGCACTGCCTTTTGCGGAACGATGCCTATTTTGCCGCGCAGCTGTGAAAACGGGTAGAGCTTAACGTCTGTGCCGTCAACGAGCACGCTGCCGCTTGTGGCATCGTAGAAACGCGGGATAAGGTTGATAACGCTTGACTTTCCTGCGCCCGTACCGCCGATTATGCCGACAGTTTCGCCCTTTTGCACTGTAAATGTTATGTCATCAAGGGTGTTTTCGCCCGAACCTGCGTAGCAAAAGCTGACGTTTCTGAACTCGACTCTGGGTGCGCTTTTATCCTCGGGGACTGCGGTATTGCCTTCATCTGAAACGCTCGTGTGAACGTCAAAGACCTCGTTGATACGCGATGCGCACGCATACATTCTGGTTATATTGGTAACAAGCAGCGCAACGGCAAGCAGCGCAAGCAGTATCTGGTTCATATAATTGAGCAGTGCGATGACCTCGCCCTGCGTTATGCTGCCAGTGTCAACAGACTTTCCGCCGAACCACAGTATCGCGGCGATAGAGAGGTTGACAAGCACATAGGTCGCAGGGTTCATAACAGCGGATATCCTGCCCGCAGTTATCTGCATTATGCGAAGCTGCTCGGTGTTTTTCTCAAACTCCTCCTGTTCGTCCTTCTGGCGCGAAAAGGCTCTGACGACTCGCGTTCCCGTGAGGTTTTCAGAGGTCTGAAGATTGGCTTTGTCAAGCGTGCTTTGCACCTTTTTGAAGCGCGGTATGGTCGCACTCATTATCTTGTAGATGACAAATGCGAGCGCGGGGGACATTATCAGAAAGATAAGTGTCAGCTTTACCGATATGGTGAATGCCATTATCACCGAGCCGAGCACGATGAACGGCGAGCGCAGGAAAAGCCGCAGTATCATATTAACGCCCGTTTGCGCCTGATTTATGTCAGAGGTCATTCGTGTGACGAGGGTGTGGCTGCCCAGGCGGTCTATCTCGGCATAGGAAAGGGTGCTGATATGCTTGAACAGCGCGCTGCGAAGCTCCTTGCCAAAGCCGACAGATGCTTTGGCTGCGAAATACTGTGCGGTCAGCGAGCAGGTCAGCCCAAGCACGCCGAGCAGCACGAGAAGTCCTGCGCGCCAAAGGATATATGACGAGTCCTCGTTTTTGATGCCTGTGTCGATAATATCTGCCATGATAAGCGGTACGGCAAGCTCGAAGCAAGCCTCTATCAGCTTGAAAAGAGGACCGAATATGCTTTGTATTTTATAGTTTTTCAGAAACCTTGCAAGCCTGAACATTTCAAAACTCCTTGATAGTGATGGATACTTTTATTTTACCGCCAAATTATTGCCAAAGCTTATCTTAAATGCAAAAAAGCGGAGAATAAAGTCTCCGCTTTGCAATGCTGAATGTTATTTCTTCCTGCTGAAAAGCGCTTTTATCCTTGCCCACAAGCCTTTCTTCCGAGCCTTCGGCTCGCTTGGGGCGGGTGCCTGCTGCTGCTCTGCGGGGGGCTGCGGCGGCTGTACCTGCTGTACGGGCTGCGGCGCGGTGATAAGCGGCGGTGCGCTTTCATAAGCCATGGCTATGAATTTTTCCTGCGCGCAGCATCTTGCGCTGCTGTCAAAGGAGCGTGTATAGATGCCGTCTGCGCCCATTACTCTCGCCTTGACGTTATCGTGCATCTGTATATCGAAATATTCAAGCACACGCTGCTTTATCTTCTCGTCAAGTATCGGTGCGCCGACCTCGACACGCCTTGTGGTGTTGCGCGTCATATAGTCCGCACTTGATATGTAGACCTGTTTTCTCACGCCTGAACCGAAGATATATATTCTTGAATGTTCAAGAAATCTTCCGACTATCGAGCGTATGTGTATATTCTCGGTGACGTTCTTTACGCCTGCGATAAGGCAGGAGATGCCGCGTATCACAAGCTCGACCTTTACGCCTGCCTGCGAGCATTCTATCATTTTATCTATTATCACCTTATCAGTCAGCGAGTTGAGCTTTGCGCCAACGTAGCCCTCGCCGCCTGCTCTGGCGATCGCTATCTCGTTATCCATAGCCTCAAGGACTTTGTTTTGCAGGCATTTGGGTGCTACCCAAAGTGTTTTGGAATCCTCCACAAGCTCGCCCATGCTCAGCGCCCTGAACACCTCGACTGCATCAGCGGCGATGCCGGCATCTGAGGTCATAAGGCAAAAGTCGGTATACAGCTTTGCGGTCTTTTCGTTGTAGTTGCCTGTACCTATCTGAACGGTATATTTAGCCTCGCCGCCCACGTTCCTGGTGATGAGGCACAGCTTTGAGTGGACTTTCAGGCGCGGCGGTCCGTAGATGACATGGCAGCCCGATTCCTCAAGCGCCTTTGACCAGCCGATGTTGTTTTCCTCGTCAAAGCGCGCACGCAGCTCGACAAGCACAACGACCTCCTTGCCGTTCTCGCTCGCCTGGCACAGCGCCCTTACGACCTTGGAGTTTTTCGCAACGCGGTAGAGGGTCATTTTTATCGAAACTACCTGCTTATCCTCTGATGCCTCGTTGAGAAGGCGTATGAACGGGTCTATCGACTCGTACGGATATGACAGGAACAGGTCGTGCTCGTCTATCTGCTCTATCATCGGCTTGAGCTGGTCTATCATCGGTGAACGCTGCGGCTCAAACCTTTCAAAGAACATATTTTTCTTATCGGCGGCTTTGTCGAAGATGTCGCCGACGTATGACATATCAAGCGGTGCTTTTTCGATAAACACCTGCTTTGAGGCAAGCTCGAGCCTTTCGCAGAGTATGCTTTTAAGCTCGGCTGAGATATCCTTTGACACCTGCATCCTGACAGGGCACAGCCTTTTGCGCTTGCTTATCGCGACAGAAACGTTCTGCCTGAAATCAAGCTCCGAGTCATAGCTTTCGTCAACGTCGATATCGGCGTTGCGTGTGATGCGCATAAGCGCTTTTTCCTCTATTTTGTAGTTTTCAAATATCTCCTGCGCAAAGTGGGAGATTATATCCTCGACAAGCACATAGCAGATGTCGGGACCCTCTTCGCCCGGAAGAAAGACAACGCGCTTGAATTTATCGGTGCAGGATATCATTCCGAGCGACCTGCTGCCCTTTGCAGACAGCCTTGTGATGACGTAGATATCCTTATTTACAAGGAACGGGAACGGGTGGCGCTTATCTATGATATTTGCGTTGATGAACGGCTTTATCTCGTAGGCATAGTACCCCTCGATGAACTCTGCCTCTATACGCGAAAGCTCCTTTACGGACTTGTGGTGTATGCCCTTGCTGTCAAGCTCCTTCATAAGCGCGTCAAATGACTTGTCGCGCAATGCGCCGAGCTCGCGCACACGGCTGAATATCGCACTTAACTGCTCTGACGGGTGCAGCTTGGTCTTGTTGTCCTTCTGCTCGTCATCGTCAAGCGATGCGTCATACAGCGAGCCTACACGCACCATAAAGAACTCGTCAAGGTTGCTTGAAAAGATCGACTCGAACATCAGCCTTTCAAGCAGCGGCACACTGCCGTCCTGCGCCTCTTCAAGCACGCGCTCGTTGAATTTCAGCCACGAAAGCTCTCGGTTGTCATAAACCTTTTTGCCCATATCGTTCCCTCCTTTCCAAAGGGGATAATATCCTCGTAATAATTGTAATATAAATCTGCCGAAAAGTCAAGCAATCGGGCGTTATTCTTCCCATTTAAGACTGCGCTTGACTGCTTTGTCCCAGCCTGCGCGCAGTGCCTTGCGCTTCTGGCTTTTCATAGCGGGAGCGAACTCCTTGAAGCTGCCCGATATTTGCAGGATATCTTCATACGAATCCCAAATGCCGCAGCCCAGTCCTGCGAGGAAAGCTGCGCCTGTTGCGGTAGATTCGACATTTTCGGGGCGGATAATGCTGCACCCGAGTATATCTGCCTGAAACTCCATTATAAAGTCGTTAGATGATGCGCCGCCGTCGACCTTGACGGTGTTGAGGCTGCTTGAATCGCGCGCCATAGCGTCGATAACGTCTGCGGTCTGGTAGCAGATGGCTTCAAGGCAGGCGCGGACGATATGCGCCCTTGATGAACCGCGTGTAAGTCCGAAGATACTGCCGCGTGCGGCGGGGTCCCAATAGGGCGTACCAAGACCGACAAATGCGGGCACGACATACACGCCGCCGTTATCCTCAACGCTGCGTGCAAGCTGCTCGGACTGCGCTGCGGTATCTATCATTTTAAGCTCGTCACGCAGCCACTTTACTACTGCGCCTGCAACGAATACCGAGCCTTCGAGCGCGTAGGTGACTTTTCCGCCGATGCCCCAGGCGATAGTTGTGAGCAGTCCGCTTTGGCTCTGTACTGGCTCTTTGCCCGTGTTCATAAGCAGAAATCCGCCTGTGCCGTAGGTGTTTTTGACATCGCCCTTATGGAAGCAGCACTGCCCGAAGAGCGCTGCCTGCTGGTCGCCTGCGCAGCCGCATATCTTTATTTCCGCGCCGAGTACAGATTTTTCGGTAATGCCGATAACTCCGCTGCTGTCAACGACCTTGGGGAGCATATTTTTCGGTATGCCAAGCAGCCCGAGTATCTCGTCGTCCCATTCAAGCGTATGGATATTGAACATCATCGTGCGCGAGGCATTGGTGTAGTCGGTGGCGTGTACCTTGCCGCCCGTCAGGTTCCATATCAGCCAGGTCTCGACTGTGCCGAAAAGCAGCTCGCCCCTGCTTGCTCTTTCGCGCACGCCCTCTACGTTGTCAAGTATCCACTTGACCTTTGTGGCGGAAAAGTAGGGGTCGATCAAAAGTCCTGTCTTGTCCCTGAAAAACTTTTCAAGTCCCTGATCGGCGAACTTTGCGCACATATCCGCGGTACGTCTGCACTGCCACACGATAGCGTTATACACAGGCTCACCTGTGTTTTTGTCCCATATTATCGTGGTCTCGCGCTGGTTGGTAACGCCGATGCCGTCAATGTCTGACGGCTGCAAGCCTGACTTTTCTATTACATTGCGTGCGACCTCGAGCTGACTTTCCCATATGTCCTTGGGATCATGCTCCACCCAGCCGCTTTTGACAAATATCTGCGGGAACTCCTTCTGACAGCAGGCGAGCTTTTCGCCCTTTTCGTTGAAGATAAGCGCTCGTGATGATGTCGTTCCCTGGTCAAGTGCAAGTATGTAACCTTTCATAGCTTTTCCTTTCTGATTTACAGCGGTTCGTCCGAATTGCGGTGGGTCTTGTATTTGACCTTGTCGCCTTCTTTGAGATCTTTCCATTCGTCAAGGCTGCATTCCAGCCTTTGCTCGTTGCCTTTGTCGTCCTTTATTATAGCCCAGTAGGTGCCTCTGCGGCTGCCCTGGCGTTTGTCGCCGTATTTTGGCGACTCCACACTTGTGGGCAGGTCTGTTTCTGCCCATTTCGGCTCGTGGTCATCGGCGCTTGTCCGCAGGGCATTGGTTTCTTTCCATTTGTCTATATTGTAATAATACTTGGTGTCATATATCGGTTCCTGACGGTATACAGGCTCTTTGACCTTTTTCTCCTCGTAGACGGTCTTGTAGCGCGGTGTTTTTATCTCTTTGAACTGACCGTTGCCCATATCCTTGTATTTGACATCATAGCCGTCCTTGACCTTTTTGGCGACCCTTTTGGTTTTGTAATCGTAGTGGTCAAGCACATTCCGGTAGGAGCGTATCTCTCGGTTTGACGATACTACGGTGCCGCCGCTCGGAACGTTCCAGTCGCTTTCACGGAATGTGTTAAACTCCTCGACGCCGATCTCCTGCTGCCAGCTGAAGCCGATGACCTCGCCCTCACGCTCGACAGGCTTGATGTACCAGGAATATATAAGTATGACCAGCATTATCATCGGGAACAGGAGAAGTTTAAATATGCTCCTTTTCCGTCTGGGTTCGGGTTCTCTTTGCCGCCGCTGCTTTGGTCGGGGCTCCGGCTCGGGTTCGGTTTTTATCGGCTCCGGTCTGTTGTGATATGTCCCCAGAGCATCGCTTTTTTGTGCGCCGCAGCTTTCGCAGACCTCAGCCTGCGCAGGATTCTGACAGCGGCAATACGAGCAAAGCCAGTTTTCCTCGTCGCTTTCCTGCTCTTTATCGACATACTCGATCGGCTTGGATGTATCCATAAAGAACTTTACGTCATTTGGTATCGACGTTCCGCACTTTGTGCAGTCTTTGTGGTCTGCACGTACTACCTCGCCGCAGTATGGGCATTTCCAGTAACCCCAGACGTTCAATCATATCACCTCAACTGATTTTTGATGCTTTATATCTTCGGATAAGGCTTGATACCTAACGAATACTTTACCTCGTTTACCAATTCTTCATACGGCAGATCGTATGGAAACGGTTCGGCATCTTCCATTGTATTATTCAGCAATTGGTCTATATCACCGCACTCTATTACAATAAAAGGCTTGTGCTTAAAAAGAATTTCATCTACTCTGAAGTATTCTTTGTTATAGGTAAAGATCGGTCTTTTGGAAAAATGCGTTTCATCAAAGTCTCCTGAAAAGGTCGTTGTTTTTTGTTCATAAGGCAAGTCTGTTTCAAATATTTCAGCGCCTGAGCGAAGCATTATCTCTTCCACGGTATCCTTAACCTTTTCAAAATCATCTCTTGTCGTTATATCATAGAACCACATTGACTGTCTCCTGCAAAAAAGTGTTTTAATAATTGTACTATGATTTCGCAGACTTGTCAAACATTTGGAACGATTTTGCGGAAAATGCGAAAAACTGTACATATCTGCCTTGCAAAAGCTGTGCAAATATGCTATACTCGAATGGACAGGTACTTTGAAAAGGAGAGTGCGAAATGGCAAAGGTCAAAAGCAGCTACGTGTGCAGCCAGTGCGGCTATGAAACGAGCAAGTGGAACGGCAAATGCCCTAACTGCGGTGAATGGAACACCTTTGAGGAGGTCGAGGTGACTGTGCGCGCGGGCAGCGGCTCAAGGGGCGCATCGGCGGTGAAGGATATTTCATCGAGCATCGTCAACGTTACGGCGGTCGATGCAAGCTACAACGAGGTGCGCTACAAGACGGGGCTTTCGGAGCTTGACAGGGTGCTTGGCGGCGGTCTGGTGAAAGGCTCGCTGGTGCTGCTCGGCGGTGAGCCGGGTATCGGTAAATCCACGCTGCTTTTGCAGATATGCGCGTTCTTGGGGAAAGATCACACGATACTGTATGTATCGGGAGAGGAATCGCTGAGGCAGATAAAGCTGCGTGCGGACAGGCTCGGGGTGAAAAGCCCGAATCTGTATCTGCTGGCGGAGACGGACTGCGAGAGGATATGCAATGTCATCGTCAAGCAGCAGCCCGAGATAGTGATAATCGACTCGATACAGACGATGAGCATGGCGGGGATAAGCTCGGCGCAGGGCTCTGTGACGCAGGTGCGCGAGTGTACGAATATGTTCATGCACACGGCAAAGTCCGAGGAGATACCGATGTTTATCGTCGGGCACGTCAACAAGGACGGCGCTATCGCAGGACCTAAAGTAATGGAGCATATTGTTGACTGCGTGATGTACTTTGAGGGGCAGAGAAACCTTACATACCGTATCCTGCGCGCTGCAAAGAACCGCTTCGGCTCGACTAACGAGATAGGCGTTTTTGAAATGGCGGACAAGGGATTGCTGGAGGTGGAAAACCCGTCAATGGTGCTTCTGGACGGCAGACCGACAGATGTTTCGGGAACGTGCGTTGCCTGCATAATCGAGGGTACTCGTCCGATAATGGCGGAGGTGCAGGCGCTGGTATCAAAGTCGGCGCTTTCTACGCCGCGGCGCACGGCGACGGGCATAGATTACTACCGTATGTCGATAATAATCGCGGTGCTTGAAAAGCGGCTGGGGTACTTTTTCGGCGGACTTGATGTGTACATCAACATTGTCGGCGGCTTGAAGCTTGATGACACGGCGGCGGATCTGGCGGTCGCGATGGCGCTTTATTCAAGCCTTACGGATAAGGTCATTGACAGCAAGACTATCGCTTTCGGCGAGATAGGTCTGGGCGGCGAGCTGCGCACAGTCACCCATGCGGCGCAGAGGATAGCAGAGGCTGAACGTATGGGCTTTGAGAGGGTGATAATGCCTGCACATGCGCTGAAATCGGTGGATATGAAAAAAACGGGGATAAAGGTCGTCGGCGTGCGCTCCATAAAAGAGGCGTTCAAGGAGATCTGACGGCAGGTGCAAAAGGGGAGATAAATATGGATAAGGACAGGATCGGAAGGTTTATCAGAAAACAAAGGGTCGCCTTAATATGCTCGCTCGATGAGCAGGGCTACCCGAACGTGAAGGCGATGCTCAGACCGAGAAGGATCGAAGGGCTGCATCAGTTCTTCTTTTCAACCAATACGTCCTCGATGAGAGTAAAGCAGTATCTGAACGATCCCAAAGCCTGCATCTATTTCTATCACAAGGGTTTGATAAAGTATACAGGAGTTATGCTCAAAGGCACAATGGAGGTGCTGACAGATCAGGAAACGAAAAATATGATCTGGCGCAGGGGCGATACTATTTTTTATAAGGGCGGCGTTACAGATCCCGACTACTGCGTTCTGAAATTTCACGCAGAAAGCGGGAGGTACTATTGCGACCTGAAAACAGAAAGCTTTACGGTAGAGCAGCAGCAAAAGTAAAATTTGTGTAAACTTTTGTGCAGGACTTGACTTTTTATTATGTATATGGTATCATATTTAAGCCGCATATCTACGGTATGCAAGTTCGGAGCATGATCCGACACCGTATAATAGCGAGTTCATGAAAAGGCAGGTGCATATTGAATGTACGCAGTAATCGAAACAGGCGGAAAGCAGTACCAGGTCAAGGCAGGCGATGAGGTCTTCATTGAGAAGCTCGATGCGCAGGCTGACGAGAAGGTAACTTTCGACAAGGTAATGATGGTCGGCGACGAGGGCAAGACAACTGTTGGTGCTCCTTATGTTGAGGGCGCAACTGTAAGCGCTAAGGTGCTCAAGAACGGCAAGTCCAAGAAGATAACCGTTTTCACCTACAAGCCGAAGAAGGGCGAAAAGACCAAGATCGGTCACAGACAGCCATACACAAAGGTACAGATCGAGGCTATCAACGCATAAGCGATGATTAAGGCTGATTTTTACCGCAGCAGCGAGGGAAGTCTGCTGGGATTCGAGGTATCGGGTCACGCAGGGCTTGCCGATAAGGGACAGGACGTTTGCTGTGCAAGCGTATCCTCTGCCGTAATGCTGGCGGCGAACACTATCACCGATGCGTTCAAAGTCGACGCAAAGGTAAAGGTCGAAGAAAACGACATTATGCTGAAGCTGGGGAACGACTCAACGGGCGAGGGAGACAAGGTGCTGTTAGGGCTTTTGACTCACTTGTATCTGATGCAGGACGAGTTCCCGGGCTATGTTATGGTCAGGGTGCACGACAGGTGACCCTGGCGAAAGTCACACTAACGGAGGTGTATTTACAATGATAAGGATCTCAATGCAGTTTTTTGCTCATAAAAAAGGTATGGGTTCTACAAAGAACGGCCGTGATTCCGAGGCAAAGCGTCTTGGTGTCAAGAGAGCTGACGGACAGTTCGTTCTCGCAGGCAACATCCTGGTAAGACAGAGAGGAACTCACATCCATCCGGGCGAGAATGTTAAGCGTGGTTCAGACGACACACTTTTTGCTACAAGTGACGGCGTTGTAAAGTTTGAAAGACTTGGCAAGGACCGCAAAAAAGTATCTGTTTATCCACAGGCTTGATTTAATGAAAACTAATGACCCCGAGCTTGAGGCTTGGGGTTTTTGTTTTAAGAAAAGTAATCAGACAAAACGTTAAAGAACAAAACAGACCAAAAGGTCAAGAAAGAATAAGAGACAAGAAAATGAAAAAATCAACATATTTTATCAGACAGGAAATGGCAAAGACAGATGCCTCGCTTGCGAGATTTTTCCTTTTCGGCGGAGGCATTATACTGCTTATAGCAGGTATAGTTTATGCTTACGGCAGGTTTATCCGCACAGAGCCGCTTACGTTTTACAAAAATATCGAAGATTGCAGAGTAGTTACCGATTATAAGACCACACGCACGCGATCGAGGGGCAGGACAAAGACCCGCAAGCGTTACTATGTATATGTGTATACTCCCGATGATGCGGACAATGTTTCGATGCAGGTCAGCAGGAGCTATTACAACGAGATGTCAAGGCTTGCGGTAAAACAGAGTGTGAAGCTTTCGTTCTTCAAGACCAAAAGCGGAGCGCTGTTCCCGTCGTATACGTTCGGCGCCTCGGCAAGCAAGGCGGGGCATCAGTACGTTGAATGCTATCCGAGCTCGATGCTGAATATTTTGTGCATCATTCTGGCTTGTGCAGGTGCGGGAGGCATATCGGTCGGATTGCTGGCGCTGCGGACATACAGGCGAAAGAGCGGCGAGCTCAATGCGCAGGCGGCAGGCGGCATCGTGGACGATATTCCGGTCGACAATACGTTTATGAAAGAGTTTGACGAGGCGATCGAAAGGGATCCGTACAAGTACACGCGATCGCGCAGGAGCGTTCACGAGCTGGACTATTTGAAGGAAGAACAGCCAAAGGAAAAAAGGATATCCGCTGCAGAACGCAGGGAGCTGCTGAGGCAGTTCGATGAGCTGACGGCGGACGGAAAATACAACTATAAATCGCACGATTGAGCAAGGGAGGCGGAAAGATGTTTGTTGACAGTGCCAGGATATACGTTAAGGCAGGGGACGGCGGCGACGGCGCAGTTTCGTTCCACAGGGAAAAATATGTAGCCGCGGGCGGACCTGACGGCGGTGACGGCGGCAAGGGCGGAGATATCGTCTTTGTGGTGGACAGCAACCTTTCCAGCCTTATTGATTTTACCTACAAAAGAAAGTATGTTGCACAAAAGGGCGAAAACGGCTCGGCAAAGAACAGCTCGGGCAGGAGCGCGCAGGACGTTATCATAAAAGTGCCGCGCGGAACAGTTGTCAAGGAGTTCAAAACGGGCAGGATACTTGCGGATATGTCGGGCGACGAGCCGGTTGTTATCGCTCGCGGCGGCAAGGGCGGACGCGGAAATGCGCACTTTGCTACATCTACAAGGCAGATACCCAAGTTTGCAAAGCCGGGTTTCCGCGGTGATGAGTACGAGCTTTTGCTGGAGCTGAAGCTTATCGCAGATGTCGGACTGGTGGGCTTTCCAAACGTGGGCAAATCAACGCTGATATCGGTAGTTTCGGCGGCAAAGCCAAAGATAGCGAACTACCATTTCACCACGCTTACACCTGTACTCGGGGTGGTCAAGATAGAGGAAGGAAAGTCCTTTGTTATGGCGGATATACCCGGTCTTATCGAGGGTGCGAGCGAGGGTGTCGGACTTGGACACGAGTTTTTGCGGCACGTTGAAAGATGCAGGCTTATCGTTCACGTTGTTGATGTTTCCGGCAGCGAGGGCAGAGATCCGATAGAGGACTTTGAGGCGATCAACAAAGAGCTTGCGGGTTTTTCGCAGGAGCTTGCCGAGGCTAAACAGATAGTTGCGGCGAACAAGTCGGACATGGCGACAAGCGAGCAGATAGAGAGATTCAGAGAGTATATACAGGGCAAGGGCATGCCCTTTTACGAGATATCTGCGGCGACAACGCAGGGGACTAAAGAGCTTACCTACGGCATATGGGAGGAGCTTGCGATGCTGCCGCCCGTAAAGAAGTTTGAAGCACAGCCGCTCACACGCGAGGAGCTTGATGCAAAGCTGCTTTCAAAGAAAGAGTTTGAGGTCACGGTCGAGGACGGCGTTTACTTTGTTGAGGCTGACTGGCTGTGGGATATCATAAGAGTTGCGGATATGGACGATTACTCGTCTTTGCAGTATTTCCAGAACGTTCTGCGTTCAAGCGGAATAATTGACAGGCTTGAGCAGATGGGAATAAAAGAGGGTGACACGGTCGCTATATTCGACTTTGAGTTTGAGTATGTAAGATAAAAAGATAAAAAGATAAAAAGGAGGAGTTCCTACGCAGATAAAGCTGACAGACCACGATGCGCTGCAGTATTCACCGCTGGCACTGGCGTTTATTGGTGACTCGGTATACGAGCAGCTGGTGCGCGAAAGGCTTATCGTCAGGTTCAACACGACCGCAAACGCGCTGCACAAGCTTGCAGTCGAAAAGGTTTGTGCGGAGTTTCAGTCGGCGGCGATACACGAGCTTATGCAAAGCGGCATACTGACTGAGCAGGAAACAGAGGTCTACAAGCGCGGCAGGAACGCCAATGGGATAAATCCGCCGAAACATTCATCGGTAGGCGAGTACAGAAGCGCAACGGGGCTTGAAACGCTGTTTGGTTTTTTAAAGCTGACGGACAGGACAGAGCGTATCGAGGAGCTTTTCTCGCTTATATGGGAATACGGCGAGAGCAGGGAAAGTAAATGACAGCTTATAAGGCTTAACAATATCGGAGGAGTGAAATTTATGTCAGGACATTCAAAATGGGAAAACATTAAAAGAAAAAAAGGCGCGACTGATGCTGCAAGAGCAAAGATATTCACAAAGATAGGCAGAGAGATCGCGGTGTGCGTTAAGGAGGGCGGCGCAGATCCTGCGGGCAACGCAAAGCTGCGTGACCTTATCCAGAAGGCAAAGGCTAACAACGTTCCTAACGACAACATCGACAGATGTATCAAAAAGGCTGCGGGCGACGGCGACAAGAACAACTACGAGCCAATGGTTTACGAGGGTTACGGTCCATCGGGCGTTGCAGTTATTGTTGAGTGCCTGACCGATAACAAGAACCGTACAGCAGGTGATGTGCGCCATTTCTTTGACAAGTTCGGCGGAAACCTCGGTACATCGGGCTGCGTATCGTTCATGTTCTCTGACAAGGGCGAGGTCGTTATTGAAAACAACGGCGCTGACGAGGACAAGATCATGGAGGACTGCTTTGAGGCAGGTGCGGACGATTTCAACATCGAGGACGATGTTATCGAGATCGCTTGCGGTCCGAATGACGTTCACGCAGTAAGAGAGGCTCTGACATCAATGGGCTACAATGTGCTTTCAGCAGAGGCTGCAAAGGTGCCTTCAAGCTACACCACACTCACAGACGAGGACGCTATCAAGAAGATGAGGCTGCTGCTTGAAAACCTTGAGGACGATGATGACGTTCAGAACGTTTATCACAACTGGGATATGCCCGAGGAGCCTGAAGAGGATTGATATTAACGGTGAGAGGACAGTTGTTCTCTCACTTTTTTTGCATCTGATAGCTAAATCAGTATTTGTCGGGGTATGCGTGTCGAACAGCTGGGGGAAACCCTTTTGGAGAAGGGTTCTCCCCCAGACCCCTTTCCTAAACCTTTTAATGACTTTTCAGCAACGGGAGGCAAGCTCCCGTCACT
>Ga0256404_1006345_pt1 | contig 19700 bp, 29 predicted proteins | sample RumenRJG_01DNA_FD_185990 | JGI IMG/M metagenome (GOLD analysis project Ga0256404, IMG submission 185990) | Bovine rumen microbial communities from Lethbridge, Alberta, Canada - RJG_01 | ecosystem: Host-associated > Mammals > Digestive system > Stomach > Rumen | place: Canada: Alberta | collected...
TCAGCTTCATCTCACATGCTCACCACGCTCCCTAGTCTTATTTTATGCATCAAAAAAGCACCCACGCTGTGAGTGCTCGAGTATTTGTACAGGCCATAGGTTTCAGGCCTGCCGGTGTTGGCTTCCAGCGTAAAATGCCGGCGTTTGCGAGTGTCGTCTCCTCGCTTGCGCCATGATGGCGGCAGCGCGAGGACTCGAACCCCGCTTGCTGGGATTTGCGGGCCCAGCGGTTTGCCACGTAACCTAGCTGCCATGCCGGGCGGGATAGCGCGTATTGCAAGAAATTGCAAGGTTCAAACGCCATTATGAAAGTGCCCCGCCCATGATGTATGGTATGGTTTTGGAGAGTTATCGTACGTCTCATCCAGACATCCGATGCTACTATTATCTCACAGATCTGCATCAAAATCCGGCACAAAAGCGGAAGTAAAGCGGCACAAAAGCGGAAGTATTTTTATCATTGTACTTATCCACAGAATCCTGTGACTTATCAAAGCTCTGCGAAGTGAAACGCCATCTGCTCGGGGACAGCATCCTCGCCGAAGATGATGGCCGCCATCGCTTCCACAGCCCGCCCGCCAATCTTCCGCGCCCATGTCTCCGAGATGTACAGGTCCACTGCTAGTTCCACCCATGTTTTCCGCTCGAAATAGTAGCCCCTCAGCAGATACTGCTCCCGATCGCCGAGACAGGAAAGTGCATGGTCGACAAGCTTCAGCCGGTGCTCGATGGCGTCCGCCTGGGCATCGCACCATGCCGCCGTCTTGGCCTTCTTTGCGCGCCGATCGGCGGCTGCCTCCACGGCGTTGAGCTCTGGTGAACCGCCGCCAACCTGGTCCCCGTACTTTGAAATCGGTGCCGCGATATCGAAGTCCTTCGAAAGCTCCTCTCGGATTGTCTTTGCTCGCATACGCATACTCTCCGCCGTCCCGCGCATCCGGCCGTACTGGCTCATGTAGCGCTTCACGATTTCAACGTAGTCATTGTATTTCTTAAGCTCTTTCACGATATCTCCTCCCCGCACAAAAGCCAGGGAGACGTGCAGCCTCCCTGGCATACCATCATTCCTTTCGGCTCAAAGCCATTGCCTGCTCCTCGTCTTCAATGCGCTGCAGCTCCCTCAGCCACTTGCAATTTCGCCGACGCTTGTTGCCCGTGATCCTGAAAACAACCACCAGGCTCACCCATGCCCCAAAGCAAAACGCCAGCCAGATAATCAGCAAGTTCACGATGTCCATTTAATCACCTCCAAATCTTTCCCGTCTGCTTGTCGCGCAGGACCACGCGCTCCTCGATGTCGAAGCCGAATTCGCTGGCCGCGAAGCGCACGATGCTCATCAGGTGCTTGATGCGCGAAAGTGACTTGGTATCATGTTCATTTAGTGGCGGCTTTTTAAGTACTCTCGAAAAGACTTTGTCTGCGACTGGGTCGGTGTATCCTTCTTCATTCCTCAGCATGGTCATTCTCCTCTCCAAGATCCACCAGCTCCAAGACCCCGACCTTGTGGATCCGCTGCTGAATCCGCCTTTTGTGGCTCGGGTAGGTCATCCACTTCAACGATTTGTAGGTCTTGCCGGTCTTTCTGGCAATCTCCTCAAGCGTGCCATCCGCAAGATTCTGTTCGCCCTTATAAAGGGCATAGATGCGGCTCATGCCAAGCTGCCTCCCTCCTCGGCCTCGCCGTACTGGCGCAGCTGGTTCTTGCAGTTGACCATCTCGGCCGCCAAGCGGAACTGCTCGGGCGTCGTCGCGTTGACGAGAAGCGTCAGCGCACAGATGGCAGTATCGACCATCTCTTCGATGAAGGCCGCATGGCTCTTCTCGTCGAGGGTGCACTGCCACCGATCATAGGCCTCCTGCGCCTCATTGCACTCGCCGCGGATGTGCAGAATCTGCGCATGATAGTCGAGCGTGTCGGCCTTCGTCACGTGTGGGCGAACGGGGTGCAGGAGCCGCAGGTCGTACAGTGACGGCTCATCCTGGAACGCATCTGGGAACTCTTCGCGCAGTGCGAGCTCGGCACGCTGGCAGATTTCCGACGCTTCGCCCAATAGGTTGTAGTCGCCGCTCATGAAATCGCCACATTCGAGTGCCTTGAGCGGGCAGGTCTTGCTCTCGCATCCGTGGTAGTCTCCTTTCGCGTCAATGCCGCCGTACTTCTGGCAGCACCGCCCCGTCAGCTCGATATATTTCTCAGTGTCCATCTTTCTGCGCTCCCTTCTTCGCATCCAGAGCTCTGAATGCCCGATCAATCGATTTGGTCATGCTCCAGCCAATCTCTTCTTCGATAGCGTCATTGATGTCAGATGACCGGATCTTGCCGTCGTGCAAACCGTCCTGATACACGACGAACTGCTCAACAAACCTTTCGAGCCTCGTGGCCCCGAAAGGCGCGCCGAGGCCGCCGTCCCGCAGGAAGCCGATAACGGAGGCGAATGCGTCGGCAACACCAGTTGCATACGCCTCGGATGGCTTCTGGATGTCCCGCCGAAGCTTCTTGTAGATCCTGTTGGCTGTCTGTTCTTCAGCTGCCACCTGCATGGCCGTGAGTGTCTTCTGTATCGTCTCGACGTCTGCTCCCGGCAGCGCCCGGTTCAGTTTCCGCCGCATTCTCCTTGCTGTACTCATTTCACTCTCCACCTATACCCTTATATGCGTTTTGCTATAGATGCCTGTTCTAGCGCGTCTCAGGCGCTCAGAACGGCACTTCCTCATCTTGGATATACTGCCCGTTCGTCTTGGAATCGGCGAACAGGTCCAGCTGCTTGCCGATGTCGTCCGCGATCAGGCGATGCTTGTAGTATTTCTTGCCGTCCTTCTCCCACTTGTCCAGCGTGATATGGCCAGTCACGATGACCTTGTCTTTGTTCTGCAGCTGACCATCCCACGCCTGCGCCAGCCGGTCGAATGCCGTCACGTCGATGCCGCCATACGTTGCCTTTCCGTCCTTACCCTTGCCCTGGTAGTACGACAGGCGAAACGTCAGCACCGCCATACCGCTCTTCGCCACACGGCTCTCCGGCTCGAACACCGTGCCAGAAAGTGTCACATGATTCATGATTCCTTACTCCTCCCTGCTTCCCACTCTCTGAAAATCTCAAACCAATCGGCCGCATCCATCGTGATTTTCCAGCGCGTGTGGTTGCGCCGATGGGCTACGATCGGCAAGCTGCCGTCATGCTTCGCCTCGGCATCGCGCCGCGCCTGATCGAGCGCATCATCGATGTTCAAATGCTCGACGCGCTTGACCTCGATGTGAATGCCAGGCAGGCCGACGCAGTCCGCCGCATCGCCGGTCTTCCCGCAATACTGCGCCGTCCGGCGCACCTCGTAGCCCATCGACCGGCAAAGCCTGGCAAACTCTAGCTCGCCGGCCTTGCCTTTGGTCCTGCTGTTTGTCATGCTCTCACCTTCCTTTGGCTGGCTCCGCTAAATATCAAACACTGCGAGGTGTTGCGCAGCCGGTCCATGATGCGGCCTGAGTATGTACCGGCCAGCTCCTCTTTGCTGAGATTTGTCGTCACGATGATCGGCAGCATCTTGTTGTACCGCTCGGTGATGATGCTGTCGACTTTGCTGAGTACCCAGCTTTGGTCGGTATTCTCACTGCCGAGGTCATCGATGACCAGTAAAGGCGTCGAGCGGATGCGGCGCTCGTAACGTGCCCACTCCTCTTTGCTGAGAGCCCGCATCGTAAAGAGGTTGTCGATGAGCGAGCACATCGGCACAATGAGACAACCGCCATCCTGCACGCTCATCCAGTGCCGCATCACGGCCACAGCCATCGTCGTCTTGAGCGTGCCATAGTTGCCCGCGAGGATGAGGCCATAGCCGCGCTTGACATTCTGCTGGATGTCATCGGCGTAGGCCTTCACGGCCTTGTAGTTCTGCCGGATATCCCAGTCGGGCGGCAGCCCGCGCCGCTCGATGCTCTCGAACGTAATGCCCTGATAGCGCTTGCCGATGCCCGCAAACTCAAGCGCCTTGATGCGCTTCTCCTGCTCGCGTGCATCAATCCCAGCCGGACTTCTCGTTGGCCCACTTGCGCCGCTCGGCTTCTGGATCAAAGCGGCGCGCTTTCTTGTGATTTCGGCCAGTATTATTTGCAGGTCTGGATCCATCTGCTTTTCCATGTCCATGTTCCTCCTCTGGATCGTCATATCCGTTCTGCTCCCAGCTCCTCAGGATTCCTTCGATGTACCCCATACTTCGGTGGGCTCGATAATCTGCCCGGTCGATGGCTTTGAGTAGCGCGTCCTTGCCGTAGTGATCTAGACAATCTCCGAGCCGCTCCAAATCTGCCGGACTCGGTACGGGTCGGATACTCTTCTCGTAAACCTCGACCACCTGACGGAAGGTCTCCTCTTGGGGTGGCGCTGTAGTAGAAGAGATATGTTTACTGTTTATACTGTTTATGTAGGGTTCAAAATTTGTACCCTTGGAGCCCTCTATGGGTTCATTTTTTGTACCCTTAGGGTTCAAATTTTGTACCCTTGCGTCCTCTATGGGTTCAAATTTTGTACCCTTGGCATCGTCTCCATAGAGCTTTGGGAGATGATACCGCATCTTTTTCTTGTGACCTGGGTCGATGGATTGGATGAAGCCCTTCCGTTCCAGTGACCGCCTTGTGCTGATGGTTGTCACCTTACTCTTGATACCAGCCTCGCGCATGATCTGGGAATTGGCTACTTCGAACCATTCGGGCCACTTCAGCTGATTGGCAATCAGGAACAACCGTAGGTACATGGCCTGTTCCCTGCCATTGAGCACGCCGATGCTCTTCTCGCCGAACGCATTCAGTTGTCTGACGTAGTTCATTGACGTGCCTCCTCAACTTACAGATTCAGGTTGCCTTCCTCATTCAGGATCTCGCCAGTCTCTGGATCGACGTGCTTCTCTCCTTTCGACTGCTCCTTGTCGTAGTCGGCGTCGATGGTTTCGTCCTCCGTCTCGCTCGGGACATCGAGGATGTCGGCCGTCTTTTCGGTGTAGTGCTTGATCGACTCATCGGCAGCCACGGCGCGGACGAAGTCGGTCGCCATCGGCGCGTACTTGAGCACCTTCTTGATGACGGTCTTCTTGGCCATCTCGTCGAAGTTGGTCGACCACGGCGAGAAGCCCTTGCCGGCCGCTTTGCTGAACTGGTGCATATGCGCCTTGATATCGTCCACGCTCATCACAGCGAAGCCGCTGCCACCGTCCTTGGTGTGGTAGACGGCGTAGTAGAGGATGACCGGCCCGCGATCCGTGAGTGCTGGCACATGGCGGAGCTTCGGCTCGAGGCCAAGCTCATACTCAAACGTGTCGTTCTCGTGTACCTCATGCGCCTGCAGGTCCTTGCCGCCCGAGCGATAGAAGAGTGCCAGCAGGCCCTTGTAGCCGATCTGAAATTGGCACTCGAGGACGCCGTGGTTGCGGTACGGGATGAGATAGGCCTGGCCGAGTGGCGTGTTCGGCTCGAGGCCGAGCTGGGCCGCCTGCATCATTGCGCCGAGGAAGGACGGCGGCGTGCACTCTTGCAGCTGCCGGTTCGACGAGAGCGCCGTCAGCACAATGCGCGTGAAGCGTTCCGGCGTCAGTACCGTCGGCAGGGCCTTGCCGATTTGCGGCCCCATGCTCATGACGAGGGACTGCAGTCCCTTCGCCTTTCCTGCCTGGACCTCATTCTTCTTTGCGGCGATGATGCCGCCCTTGGTGGATGCCATAGTAATCAATCCTTTCTGATAATCGTGAATCATGCGATGCGGAAGACGCGAATCGGCTTGCCGACTTTACTGTACGCATCGAAGATATCGGGATGGTCGGCTTTCAGGCGCTTGCTGTCGATGGATGTGCGCCCCTTCTGTGTCTTCCACGTGATGCGGCCGCCCTCGTTCTCCGTGCCCCAAATGGCCGTTTCGTGGTCGCCCATGAACTCTTTCAGCCGGTTCTTGCCCGCCGTGATCTTCGCATCAAGCTCCTTCTTCCGCGCCTCGAGCTGACGAATGGCTTCAACCTCGGCCACCGCCCAGGACGGCAGCTCAATGCTCTCCGCTACGCCGCCACGGAAGCGCTCTGCCAGCGCCTCGGTGCAGGATGCGGAGCCATCCACTTCGGGCGGCACACGGTCGACAACACACTGCCAGAACGCCTTCTCCATTTCGAGCAGCGTCTGGATGTCCTCCTCGTTGCGCTCGATGGGCTTCCACACGTAGTGCTGGCCACCTACAAGGCAGGCGATGTACCAAACCGGCAGGCCCGTCACAAGCATGTAGTGCTGGCACTGGCAGTAGTAACTTGCCGGCACCTCGTCGCCTTCCCAGAGCGCTGCCTTGAAACCGTTGGCCGTCTTGCACTCGAGCCCCGCCTTCTCGCCTGCCACCATGCGGTCGACGTTCGCAAAAAGGAACGGATGCTCCTCATCTTGAACCATGCCATGGCGGCGGACCTTCTTGCCCGTCTTGCGCGTGAACTCCTGCGCCACAATGTCCTCGAGTTGATTGCCCCAGTAGACCGGCTCGCGGTCCGAGATGTCTTCCGGCACAACCTGCCCCGTCTTCTCGAGCCAAAGCTCGTACTTGCTCTTCCACGGATTCACACCCACGATCGTGCCTGCATCACTGCCGCCGATGCCCTGCGTGCGCATCTTGAGCCATGCATGTCGGTCCGCCATCTCAGCGACCGTCATAATCATCTTTGTCATGAAAAATCACTCCAATCTGTGGTACAATAACCACAACCAATAAGTTTTTCTTACATGTTGGCCGGACGTCTCATCGCCCGGCTCTTTTTTTACGCCCTCGCGCGCGCGCCATGCCGACGATCGACAGCATGTATGTTTCTTCCTGCGTCGTGGTGTTGCCGCATCTAGAAGGCCGGATGCATTGCGGGTACGGGCAGACAAGGCAGCCGTATCCAGGACGACAGAGTGGTGGCGGTATTTGATTTTTCCTTGCCATCACGCACCATACCTTTCCTCGAAATATCGGCGGCTGATCCTGCCGCGAATAAAGAGAAACCCCTTCTTCTCCAGCTCCCGGTTGAGCTCCGCGATGATCTGATAGGCCTTCGACCGCGAGCACCCAAAGAGCTCCATAATGTCAGCGACATAGAGGAAGCTAGGCTCAGTGTGATTTTTCGCCCGCATGGTGATCACCATCCCGCCTATGGTACTGGATGCGCAGGGTCTGCCCCGGCGTCAGATTGCAGAGGTCGACGCCCCGGTTTAGCTGCTCCATGTCGTACTCGTAGTCGAAGATGTACCGGTCATCTTCGTCCACATCACGGAAGTGCTCGACGATACCCCACCAGGTATCGCCGGGCTTCACCGTGTAGGTGAGCTCGACGAGGTGGGTGTCTTCCGCCGGGCGGCTTGCCATCCCGATGGAGATGGCCGCGATCCCGGCCAACGCCGCGCATATCGCGGCTTTTTTCAATGCCTTTTTTTGGCGCGCCCGTGCCTGCGCCACCTTCTCTCTGAATGTCATGTCCTTGAGCCTCCTTCCTTCTCCATGTGCATAGGTCAAGCAACAGGGTTCTGCTCCTGCTTCTTCTTGCGGGCCGCGATGAGGATGCGTGCAACCTCGGCAAAGGCCGCCTGGCTCGCCGGTGTGACCGGCAGCTTCTCGCCCTCCTTGAGGACGGTTCCGTCCTTTAGGATGTGGCGGAAATGGAATTGGTAGCGCTCCGTCATGTCTCATCCCTCCATGCACCTCATGTGCTTCTTGGCGGCCCACCGCGCGAGATCAGCCTCGGCTTCCTGCTCATTCGTGAACCAAGGCAGGGCGCGCACCGCGTGCCAGCTCCTGCCCGGTTTGCGGTAGAACGCCTTGAAAATGTCGTTCCCGAGCGCCGGCCGAACGGCGTACTGCCAGCCGCGTTCGTCGATGTATGTCTTCTTCATCCTGCTCACTCCTCTTCATCATGCAGATCACGCATGAGCTTGAGGGCCATGTCAAAGCCGAGCATGAAAGCATCACGCTCTGCCACGCCAACCTGTTTGCAGGTGAGGTCTATCAGCTTATTGCGTGCATCCGCATTGATGTCAAGCTCGTCGATGAATCCCTGGAGTCGCATTACCGCTACCTCGAACGCATAGCTCCGGCCCTGCGTAACATCTACCTTTGCATTAGTCATGTCATCCAATTTCCTCACCCCACGATCGTCAGCACCGGCTGCTGATCCTGCTCTATGGTCGGCAGGATGCCATGCTTCTTGAGATGCTGGTAGAGGAAAAGCCGCCCTTTCTGCGTCCATTTCGTGTTCATCTTGACGTCGGCGCGCCCGTCCGAGTGTGTGATGTCGACCGTCTCGGAGTGCGTGTAGCCCTTGGCCTGATACTTGCTGTAGAGCAGCCACTGGCCGCCGAGCTTGTAGATGATGCCGAGTTCGTGGAGCTTCCCATTCATGGCCTTACCGCTCATACCGTAGTCTTTCGCGATCTGCGTGATGCTCACGAGGCTCTTGCTGTTGAGGATGCGGTCGGTGTAGTCGGCTTTTGGCTTGAGCTCGCCGATGATCTGCTTCGATTTGGCAATGGTCGCGACTTTCTCGGCCAAGAGCTTCTGCGCGGCAAGGATGCCCTGCGCCATCTGCTCTTCCGGCGACTGCGGGACGTGGTAGCCGCCCGTCTTGCGGATTGCTGGGATGACATCGTGCGTGATCCAGCGTTTGAATGCCTTCGCCTCCGGCTTGCGGCTGCCGAGCACCAGCGAATAGAGGCCGGGCTCGTTGACACCGTTGACTGGCTTGCCATTGCTGGCACCCTCGATTGAAACGAGGGTGCGCTCATCGCTGTCAAGTCTGTTGAGCGCGTCACTTGGATTGCCAATATCAAGAGCGTGACAAACATCCGCCGCCACAAACCACGGTTCTCCATCGATGACGGTCGTGCGTACCCGACCGAACTCAGGATTCTCGAAAATCTGCAATTCATTCATTTCGTTTATTCTCCTCTCTGATTACGCTTTCTGCGTAACGCTTTAAGCGTTATTATGTGGCAAAAAAATAAGGTCGGCATACTTAACGTGATAGGTTCTCTCCATCTTCTCGATGATGGGAACATCGGGAAAACTACTGCCAGCTTCATAGTTTTGCAGCGTCTTCACGCTAATGCCTAAAAGTTTCGCGGCTTCTTTTTGGTTTAAGTTCTGGTTTACTCTTGCCGCTTTAAGCGTTATCGCCATGCGTGTTACCTCCTTTCTTTTGCTTACATCGTAAGCATACCACCGCTTTAAGCGGTAGTCAACCCCTAAAGCGTAATTTTTTATATTTTTTATTGTATTATCGCCGCTGAAAGCGTAAAATTATACATATAGAACATGAGGAGAGTGATAAAAATGAGTGCGCTTGGTAATAAAGAAATCATGGCTCGCAATATAAAGCGATATATGCAAAAAATGGGTATCAGCAGAAAAGATTTTTGCGAGCGCTTAGGCTTTGCCTATTCGACTGTCACAGACTGGCTCAATGCAGAAAAATATCCTCGCATCGACAAGATTGAAATGATGGCAAACTTCTTTGGCATCAGTAAAGCAGACCTTGTAGAGCCCCCCACATCCCCCGCCCCGCCCGAGCCGCAGAAAAACATAGAGACACCGCCCGCGCCAAAAGAGGATCGTGAGCACAAGCACCTACAAAATCTTTTGTCGGATCCGCATCTCCGCCGGATTTTGGAGTCCAGTGGTCAGCTGAATGAAAGTTCACTGCAAGAAGTCCAGAATTTCATTGACTTCCAGTTGGGGAAGAAGAAGCAATGATTCTTGCTGTACGAAAATGTACGAAAAAATATATTGTATAAGCCGCATGATAAGGGTATAATATCCATATATAAAGAGAATTGTACGAATTTACGGAGAGGAGTACCTTTATGAAGGCTGCTTTGATAGAGAACCTGATCACTGCGCATTGTTCCGGTGATGAGCGTCGTTTTGCCGACGCCCTGCAGGAACTTGTCGAGGATGAAACCAAAAAAGGCAACACACCGACTGCTGCTAGACTACGCAAAGCCTATACACAAAAGAGAGATTCACCTCAATCGTCGGAACCTAGATACTTTTTCAACAGTTCGGCGTTGTCTTCTACGCCCACTATGGCTGCCCCCCGCGATAAGGATAGCCTGCTAGAGCTATACGAAGTCCTCAGGCCATCCGTTTCCCTGGATGATGTCGTGCTGCCGGATAGCCAAAAGCAAGCCCTGGCGCAGTTTATTGTAGAACAGGAACAGGCAGAGACACTGCTGAAGCATAACATACCGCCCGCCAACCGCATACTGCTCTGTGGCCCTCCTGGCTGCGGCAAGACCATGACTGCGATGGCCATCAGCAATGCTCTGCATCTGCCGATGGCCTATGTTCGCCTGGATGGGCTTGTTTCCTCCTACCTCGGCCAGACGAGCACGAATCTGCGGAAGGTCTTTGATTCCGTTCGCTCGCAGCGAGTCGTGCTATTCCTGGACGAGTTTGATGCCATCGCCAAGAAGCGTGATGATGCCCACGAACTCGGCGAACTGAAGCGTGTTGTGACGACGCTGCTACAGAATTTCGATAATCTCCCAGCGAACGTCATTCTTCTGGCGGCCACCAATCATGAGCAGCTTCTCGATCCAGCCATCTGGCGCCGGTTTAATTTTACGCTCAGACTGACGCCGCCATCTCTGCCGCAACGCAAGCAACTCATCGAGAAAGAGCTGGCCAAGTATCATGTCGGCTCAAAAGTCAACGCTACCACGCTGGCAAAGATTACGGACGGCATGAGCGGCGCACGCATCGACGAACTGATACGTGAGGCCGCAAAGAGCTGCTTGCTGAAGGGGAGCATCAGCACTCCTGATATCGTGAAGCTCCTCATAAAACAGCAAACGCACTTCTCGGAGAGCAGTGATGACTCGATGCGTGAAATATGCCGCTTGCTTGACAGCGGGGTTTCGCTGCGGACTGCCGCGTCTGCTCTCGGCATATCTCATAGTACGCTCGAGTACCGGGTACAAAAATACAGAGGGATGAAGCATGACGGATAAAAAGAACCATCTCTGGATACCAGAGCAAGAAATCAAGCATATCGATAAAACGCCAACCGGCCGCGGAAACGATTACCCAGTCCAGCCCCGTGAACACGGAGAAAAGCTATCTCGCGGATTGCGGGACATCATGAAGTTCTTCCAACATATCCAATCTCCCGGACCACTCGACGAGAAGGATCTCATCGCCTTCCAGGTATTGTTGCAGGACAAAGAAGATTTCTCCGTGCAACGGAAGCTGATTGAGAGTGAGGGGCTGACCATCAACGCGGTAAGGAACCGGCGTCAGGCTGTAGTATCGGCCCCGAGAAGCGTCTTTGCGAATCTGCAAAAGCGTGTAGATCGTTATCGCGATAAGGGCATAAAAAAGGATTTTAAATACATAAAGGATTTCCTGCCCTTCCGTGGCGAGGATAAGTCCAACGATTCATTCCGACGATTCCTGCTAGCCAATCCGGAACTCCTTGATGTCGATGTTCAGATGGTCCTACTGCCAGATATGGCCTCTGCCATACAGACGAAGGCAGAAAAAGATATCGTCAGCAAGATACGCCAGAAAAACGGTCACGTACAGGGAGAACCTTATCATCTGACCGATGGCACTGCCATTATCCGAGCAAAAATGTCGCCGAGCTCTCTGATGGATATATCGGATGACCCACGTATCTATCAGATAAAACAAACGTCGTTTTTTCGGAGTCTAGAGGGCAGCGGCTACTCTCCTTATCCTGGAGCATGGACTTTAGATCCGACAGTCGATATCAACAGCCTGCCGGCTGTAGTCATCCTGGACGATGGCGTACAGCTTCCCGGTGAGCTGCAGTCTGTGGTTGCTGTACAGTGGAGCGCATCAGGATGCAGCCGTGAAAAGACAGCGGCCGATCATGGTACGTTTGTAGCCAGCCGAGCTGCATTCGGATATATTGGCCAGCACGGAGTTTCACAGACGTTAGTGCCAAGGGCAAGAATCATCGATGCGCAGATTGCTCATACCGGTGAAGATGTCGCAGGAGATACGTTCGTTCGGAGAGTCCAGGAAGCAGTAAAAGCCTTTGCGGATGTAGCAAAGATATTCAACTTATCCTACAATGCCACTTCCCCCATCGAGGGTGACGAAATGAGCCTGCTCGGCAGCGAGCTGGATTCCCTGAGCCAGAAGTACGATGTACGATTTGTCATATCTGCTGGCAATCATGTAGTATGCAGAACGGCCCCTACGCTCAAAGAAATTCTTGATGATGACGATAGCCGTATCGCTGAGCCAGCCGACGCTCTGCTGGGCATCACAGTCGGTGCTATCGCAGGGGAACAGCACGAGGCGAGCATAAGCAAGCAGTACGACATCGTCCCGTATGCCCGCCGTGGCCCTGGTGCCTTTGGATTTTCCAAGCCCGATATAGTAGCTTACGGAGCTACGATTGATGCTGCTAGTGGGCAAAGCATCCCGGATACCTATGCATTGGGGATCGACAAGACAGGTTTCCAGGTTCTACCCGGCACCAGCTTCACGGCTCCCATAGCCGCCGGTGATCTCGCGCAGGTCCTATCCATAGTCCAAGGCGGCGATATCAACCTCGCCCAGGCATTACTTTACAACGGCGCACAACATGTATATGACCACGCCGATCTCCAACAGGATGTAGCAGATTATGCATCAAATCTTTATGGTCATGGCCTCTCCTCGCCTGAGAACAGTATGTACTCGTCAGAGAACAGAGTTTCATTCGTCCATTCTGGAACCATGAACCGGCTGGAGAAACAGCGCGTCAAGTTTTTCATTCCTGCAAGCATAGCCAATCTTCGTCTGAAACGTGGTGAGAAGAAGTTGCGTGTAACCGTTACCTGCGTCACATGCCCGCCTACTGACAGAAGCAAGGGCGATGAATATGTATCTGCCTACGTTTCGGCATCTATCCACCGCTTGAACAGCAACGGCAAAAATGTTACCGATAATCCATCGGTCAGCGAGAAACGCAAAAAATGGGATACCTGCTGCCACTTCAGCAATGAGTTCTCCAGCTTCAGCCCTGGCGATTGGGAGGTATGGCTCGAACTGTTCACGCGGTGGAGTATTGCGGACGATCAGGAAATCCCTTATTCCTTGGTTGTTACGCTGGAGGATCTGACTTCGTCAAATAACCTCTACTCTGAGATCATTCGCGAAACAGCCGGAAGGTTCCAGCCGATGCAAGCATTGCGTCTGCAAAATCAGCAATGACAGAAACCTAGAACCGCCAGCAGGCGGCCATGAAAGGAACTATATAACGGAACGACAAGGAGGTCCTTTATGGACAGAAACGAAATCATCACCATGAAGAGTCAGTTCGATGCCATCGCACATTATGATGACGAGGCACAGATTGAATTTTGGTATGCACGAGAGCTACAGGAAGCATTAGGATATACCAAATGGTCAAATTTCATCAGAGTCATAGACAAGGCAAAAGACGCCTGCGAAACCACTACTCATGCAGTTTCGAATCATTTTGCCGACGTCGGGAAAATGATATCTATCGGCAAGGGTGCTACCCGTGAAGTAGAAGACATAAAACTTACTCGCTACGCCTGCTACCTCATCGCACAGAATGGAGACCCTCGGAAAGATGAGATTGCCTTTGCTCAAAGCTACTTCGCCTTGCAGACACGGAAGCAGGAGCTGATAGAGGACCGTATCAACCTGTTGCGCCGCTTCGAGGCGCGAGAGCGCTTGTCCAAGTCCGAGGCACTGCTTTCAAAGAACATTTATGAACGTGGTGTCGACGATCGTGGCTTCGGCCGCATCCGTTCAGCCGGTGACGCTGCGCTCTTCGGCAAGACGACAGCCGCCATGAAGGAACAGCTCGACGTCAAGAAGGGCCGCCCGCTGGCCGATTTCCTCCCCACGCTTACTATAGCAGCCAAGAATCTGGCCACCGAAATGACCAATCATAACACAGAAGAGAAAGACCTCTACGGTGAAGCCTCTATCACGCAGGAACATGTCGGCAATAATCGAGCCGTACGCAGTATGCTGGCACAGCGTGGTATAAAGCCCGAAACACTGCCGCCCGCCGAAGATATCAAGAAACTCGAGCGCCGCGTAAAATCTGAGGAAAAGAAGCTTGCCAAAGGCACCGGCTTCAAGAAGCCTGGCAAGTCGGATAAATAAAAAGTCCGCCCGCAGGCGGCCATGAAAGGGCCATATTCGTGGATCCACGAAAAAGGTAGAAAGGTTGTGATCCCATGCCCGCATATAAGAATGACGCAGGCCGCTGGTACTGCGCCTTTTACTATAAGGATTGGACCGGCAAGCGCCGGAAGAAGAAAAAAGAGAGCTTCGGCACAAAGCGCGAGGCGCTTGAGTGGGAGCGGGATTTTTTGGATAAGTACGCTGGTACGCCAGAGATAACCTTCACCGCGCTTGCCAAGGCATACTTCGAGAGCGCCAAACTGCGCCTCAAGCCGCAGACGTACTACACGAAGCGCAATATCACCCGCAACCATCTTCTCCCCTTCTTCGGCGACATGATCATCGGCACTATCGACCGCCGCATCATCAACCGCTGGCGCGAGGAACTGCTTCGCGCAGGTTACAAGACGACATACCTGCGCACGATCCATGCGCAGCTCTCAAGCATCCTCAACTACGCGATGGAATGCTACGGCCTGCCCAGCAATCCGTCCGAGGCCGTCGGCGGGTTCTCGAAGCATACCGTCTCGAAGATGGACTTCTGGACGCTCGAAGAATTCCAGCACTTCGCCATGTCCGCCCTGCAGTTTCCCCATCACATCATGGCCTTCTACTTGCTGTTCTGGACAGGCATGCGCGTCGGCGAGATGCTGGCTCTGACCTGGGATGACATCGACTTCGAGACAAATTCCATCTCGATTACCAAGACCCTGTACCGCATGCAGAAGACGTCCTACGTCAGCACCACAAAGACCATCTCAGGCGACCGCACCATCGTTATGCCGCGCTTCATCGCCGAGATGCTGCAGGACTATCGGCGCATGTCCGCCTATACGAGCGAAGAGCGCATCATCCCCATCACCCGCGACGCCCTACTAAAGAAGCTCCATGAAGGCGCAAAAAAGGCTGGCGTGAAAGAGATCCGCATTCATGATCTGCGTCACTCTCACGCCAGCCTTCTCATCAAAGCTCATTGCACACCAGTCGAAGTTGCCGACCGCCTTGGCCACAAGGACCCATCCATCACTCTCAAGATCTACAGTCACATGTATGCCGCCCAGCGGCAGAAAATCGCCGATATGCTTGATGACATGCGAGAGTAGTACGTTTTTAGTACGCTTTCGCCATCGCCATCACGATAAAGCCTCATGCTACGGGGCCTTTAGCCTAAGTCCTCGTGAACCTCAGAGAAATAGATGACCGTCACCGTATCCTCGAGCGTCACATGGCGATGATGCATGCGCTCGAAATCCGCCACGAGATCCTCGCGCGTATTGATGCCCGGATCCTGATGCTCAAGGTCCTCGCTGTTCAGCGTCGCCATCGTCTTCACGCGCACCTTATCGACAATCGCCGTATAGAGCTTATGCTTCGGCTCGTACTTCTTGCCCACCGTCACCCAGACGATGGAATGTTTCGGATAGAGGGCGCTCACGTCGCCTAGTTTCACCGTGCAATTCTTCGTGCGCTCCATGAGCATCTTCTTATGCTTCGGTGTCTCGAAATTCAAAGCCATCATAATGATCCATCTCCCATTCATGCAACGGCCGCAGCCGATTATTTACTGATCTGTTGTTCTTTTTTCGCTTCTATAGGGCGTTTTTCCTGCTATCTGGTCGGGAATTTTTTCGCAGGATGTGCCTTTTCCTTTCGTTTTCCATTTTCTGTGCTACAATGGATAGACAACGAAGGATTCTGTCTTTTTTTAAGGAGGCAATATCGATGCAACGTATGATGAAGATCTTCGCCATGGCAGCCCTGCTAATCGCCGCCATGGCGCTGCCGGCTTTTGCGGCGGATGCTCCGCAGCGTCCCATTTTATCTGTGGACGGTACCGGACAGGCCGAGGCGGCACCGGATACGGCAACCGTCGTACTCGGCATCACGACGCACGCCCGCGACGCGGCCACGGCACAGAACGACAATGCCCACACCGCGGGCCTGATTCAGCAGTCTGTACAGGCCGCGGGCATTCCGGCCAGGGATATTCAGACCACGAACTATTCCTTCCGCCCGACCTATCGTACGGAGGATAATCGTCGCAACGAAATCGACGGCTACACCGTAGATAACTCCATCGTCGTCACCGTACGCGACATCAGGAAAACCGGCAAAGTCATCGACGCCGCACTAAAAAGCGGGGCCAACGCCGTGAATTCCCTGAGCTTTGGTGCCAGCGACACGAAAGCGGTACGTCAGGCCGCCCTGCAAAAGGCCTGTGCCGATGCCCGTGCCAAGGCGGAAATCATTGCCAGGAGCCTCGGCTGCCGCATCGTGGGCATCCAGAACGTCAGCGAGAATACAGGCGACCTGAGCCCGCGCCGCTACAACGGCCCGATGCTCATGATGGCCAAGGCCGGCAGCGCGGCGGATACACCCATCGAGGCCGGTACGCTCACGCTGCATGCAAACGTACATATTGACTTTATCCTCGCCAACGCCTAACATAATAGGAGGCTAACCGCAAAAACGGGGGCCCGACAGCGTAACCTGCCGTCAGGCCCTTTTATTTTACTATGTTAGGAGTCCTGCATTCATGACAGCAGCCCAGACCGCGGCCCCGGCCGCTCCCAGGCGCAAGCCGCGCCTCGCCGCCATCGAGTACATCCGCGGCATCTCCATGATCGGTGTCATCGCGATTCACATCGGCTCGCAGTACATCGTCAATACCTCGGCCAATATCCATCTCGTGGCGCTCATGGAGATTGTCTCGCGCTTCAGCGTACCGATTTTCTTCTTCATCTCGGCCTTCGGCCTCTTCTACAACCTCGACATGAGCGCGAAGTTCGACTATGGCTTCTTCCTCAAGAAGCGCTTCAAGGCCGTGCTCATCCCCTACCTCGTGTGGTCGGTCTTCTACATCCTGCACGACGGTATCTTCTACCACACGGGTTTCCCGGACACCATGCGGCTCGGCGGGCTGCTGCTCTTCGGCGCGGCGAAATACCAGCTCTACTTCCTCGTGATCCTCTTGTGGTTCTACCTGCTCATGCCGCTCTGGATCTACTGGGTAAAGCGCATCGGCCCAAAAGGCTTCGCGGGGCTGATGATCCTGCAGATCGCCTTCGACTACTGGTCGAGCTATAGCGTCGGCTTCAACACCTACGTCTACGGCCTGCCCGACGGCTCGCTGCTGAAGCCCTTCCTCATGTACCGCCTCAACTACTGGGTCATGCACTACCTCTTCATCTTCCTGCTCGGCGGCTGGCTCGCGCTGCACATGGAGCAGTTCTACGCCTTCATGCGGGAAAAACGCCGCTTCATCACGCTCGTGTTCTGGGCCTCACTCGGCTCCCTGCTCTGGTACTACTACCACCTGCTCTTTAAAGAAGGCTACACGGCGCTCGAAGCCATCAACACGGCGCACCAGCTCTCGCCGGAAGGTATCTTCTACACCCTCGGCGCCTCGCTCTTCTTCTTCACGATCTTCACCTACCAGAAATATCCGCAGGCCCTCAATCCCCTGCTGCACATCCTGGGCAAGCACTCCTACTTCGCCTACCTCGTGCACCCGCTCTTCATCGGCTACATCGCCATGTACCTGGAACACCACGGCATCATCCTCACGGCACCACTCACGATCGCCATGTTCCTCGTCGTCCTGACCCTGAGCATCCTCGCCGCAATCCTCTGCCGCAAGCTCGGCCAGCTCATCCCGATTATCAACATCCTCACGATCGGCTCTTTCCCCAAAAAGAAAAAAGCCTAACCAAACTAACCCACAAACCAAAAATCTCCTGCCAGCGCAGCGCTGCAGGAGATTTTTTACTGCCACGAATATCATCGTCATGAGCCCCAGTGAAAACGGAACCCTGGCGTGGGCTTTATGTTATTTTTGTTATTTTACCCAACCAAGGCAGTCTCTTTAGCCAACGCATGCTCTACCAGCTTGTTGATAGAAATATGTGCTTTTTTTGCTGCAATCGCCACGCGGCTATGTAATTCTGGTGAAATACGAACGGTAAATGTTCCCGAATACGGTTTCTCCGGCTCTACACCATCCTCCCGACACCAGTCGATATAGTCATCAACAGAACCGTGGAACGCCTGTTCGATTTCCTGCACCGATTCCCCCTCAAAAGTAATCACATCGCGCGTGTTAACGACCTCGCCATGGAAAATATGTGCCTCGTCGTCATACTCCACCATGCCAATATAGCCCTTATATTTCATCATGTTCCATAACCTCCTTCGTCACGCCCGCTGTCTGCAAGAACCTGCGTACCGATTTTACGGCACCCTTATCTGTTGTATTCTCAGGATGCGGACGATGAAATACCGCACGTACACCATTGAGTTTTACACGTACACGTGAGCCATTGCCTTCGCTGATTTCCGCGCCCAACGCCAGCAACATGATCTCAATATCGGACCAGGCAATCCCTGAAAGCAAAGGATCATGCCATATACGCTGCCATGTTTTTAAATGTTTCTTATTTATATAATTTATGATACCACTATATGATACTATCAGCAAGCAAATTATTATCCTGCTTCTGGTGAGGTGCGGGCGGGGTGCCCTGGCAGCGGAGTGGAACACTGCAACCGGCGCAGCCGGCGGCCCTCCCTTCTCTGTCACTACCGCCCCATGACGCTCCCCTCCGGATGCGCCACGGCGATAGACTGGAACTCCACGCGCGAGAGGACTTTATCGCTCATCTCTCCCGCCACGGCGCTCTGGTCGTAGTTGCCACACTTGAAATAAAACACCTTATCCGGCACCGTCACCTCATGCTCGTAGACGACCTCGCCGTTGATGCGCACCTGCAGCTCACCGTCCTCCTCACGCAGCTGATAGAAAAAAGGTTCCCCCAATGCGATGGGCACGGCGAGGGGCGTCGAATGACCGTGACCGCGCTCCGTCTCGTAGAGCACGCGCAGATTGCCGCCCAACTTGTTCTCCGGCGTATAGCCGAGCGTGATGATGGGAATGCCATCCGTCATATTATAGACCTGCCCGATGACCACGTTGCGCGAATCCGCCTGTCTGACGCGCAGGCAGCACGTCAATGTATGCTGTCCCTCAGGCATCCAGCAGGCGCGCTTCCCCTGCCCATTGAGCTCACGCAGCTCCGAGCGCGGATGCTTCGAATGACGCGACGTCGTCCCCGTCGCAATATCGGCAAACCCCAGCCAATCATCATCCGTACGATAAAAATAAGGACTGCGCCGCGAGGAAAGCCTCTTTCCCTCATCATACTGTGCCCCATCCGGCTCCATCAGCCGCCACTGCGTCCAGTCAATCTGCACCGCCTCCGCCGGCCGCAGACCATAAAGCGATATCGCACTGCCCAAACCAGCAGCCGCCACAGCCAGCCCGAAAATTTTACGCCATTTCACGCCCATCATACCTCCACAACAATATCTCCATTCCGACTATAATGTATAATTATCGCCAAACTCTGTCAAGTATAATGGCACCATGAATTAAGACATATCCCAGCCGCCTTTATAATGAATCTCGTGGTATACTGAAGGTACCAATTGAAAGGAGATTCATCATGTCCCGTACACGCCGCCATTTTACTGCCAAG
>Ga0256404_1006346_pt1 | contig 19699 bp, 12 predicted proteins | sample RumenRJG_01DNA_FD_185990 | JGI IMG/M metagenome (GOLD analysis project Ga0256404, IMG submission 185990) | Bovine rumen microbial communities from Lethbridge, Alberta, Canada - RJG_01 | ecosystem: Host-associated > Mammals > Digestive system > Stomach > Rumen | place: Canada: Alberta | collected...
CAACATACTGAACTCGGTCGTGCGTATGGCCAAATGGCTTCACATACCGGTCATTGCCGAGGGCGTTGAGACACAGCAGCAGGTCGATTTCCTGCGCACGATCGGCTGTGAATGCGTACAGGGCTATTTCTACTCGAAGCCAGTGCCGATCGATGTTTATGAACAACTCATTGCCAGGAATGGCAATGACAAGCTCATGAATGAAGAACTCCATCTCGGAGCGCATGATACCGCTGATATGATGGATATGAGCGCGCAGTTGACCGTGCTCTTCAATGCCTCGGGTTGTGCCATAGGCCTTTATGAGCTGCTCGGCGATGATCATATCGAGGTGCTGCGGGTCAATGAAGGCTACTTCAAACTGTTCCATGTCCAGCGCGATGAGGTGTATGGACCGGACAAGACCGTCTTTGACAACATAGATGATGGCGATCGGGAGGCATTAGTGGCGGCTATTGCCGAAGCTCAGAAGACGAAGCGCCCTGTAGAATGCCGCTTGCGCCGTAAGCTGGGCAATGGATCCGGCATGCTGTACGTACGCGCTCGCATCAGCATCATCTACGAGGAACGGCGCCGCACGCTGCTCTATATATTCATGGAAGATATCACCGCTCTCGAGAAGGAGCACCAGAAGCTGACCTGGGCACTGGAGCGCCTGCGCGCCATCGCCCCCGATGAGGTGTCAGCCATAGAGCACGAGCTCAGTCAGGGGGATTGACGGCCTCCTTAGCATCGGCGAAAGAAGCGGCAGGCATGGTTCCATCTTATTATCGCTATAAATCACAATAGCGTAATGAAGGAACCATGCCTGCCGCATTTTGCATGCTCAGACTAAGAAAACAGGTATTTGATTTTGATGTTTATAAAAAGACCCTATTTTATAAAGTTGATATTGTCATGTTTGCAAAAAAGGCCGTTTTTATAAACATGTTCAGTGCCAATCTGGCTCGGGCGGATTGGGGTCGAGCGTTTCGGGTTCGTTGTAGGCTTCCGCATGCTCGAGCAGTTCCTTGAGCTCCTCGATGCGTTTGCGATGGCGTACCATGGCGAAGCCGATGCGCTCGTGCTCCTCGGGGGTGAATTCGTCGCTCTCGTAGGAGGCCTCGATGCGCTTCAGACGCTCTTTGACTTCCTTGATGATGTCTTTGAGCGGCTGGGCGTGCTTGAGGCTGAGGCCGTAGACGGCCTGGATCTGTTCCTCGATATGGCGCGCATAGCCGACCTCGCCGGAGTCTTTTTCGAGGCGCAGGGCGATATGGTATATGATGGAGTAGGGGTCTTCGGCACGGTGAATCATATCGAGCAGCATGATCTTCATTTGCTGCTGCTCACCATGCGGCATGGTTACCAGCGGATCCTTGGCTTGGCGTTCAACATTTTCGCGTGACATAGTCATCTTCCTTTCTGCAGTATCAGTATAGCACTGCTGGCGGCAGCAGGACAATGGCTGGCATCATCTTCGCTGGCGGCGCTGGAGCTTTGTTTGACGATGCTCGCCGCTCTATGATAAAATATTAGCCATAAGATGTGCGAAAAGTTTGGCGAGGTGATCATATGGGCAGAGCATGGCGAATCCTTGTTATGCTGGGGCTGCTGCTACTTTTGGGGAGCAGTGCCGTACTGGCGGCAGCTTTTCCCGTCCGTCAGGGAAGTCGCGGTGAGACGGTGCGCGAAGTCCAGCAGCAGCTGATTGATGATGGCTATTTGAATGATGCTGCCGATGGGGTCTGCGGACCGCATACAGTGGCAGCGATAAAAGCTTTTCAGAAAGCCAGGGGACTGGAGACTGATGGTGTCTGCGGACGGGGCACCTACCGGGCCCTGATGGGACATGACTATGTGCCCACGGCAGCAGACCAGGCCACAGCCGTGCCGGAGCACTACCAGAACGGCTATGTGCTCTATGTGACGGCCACGGCCTACAGCGCTGAGGATCCGGGTCTCTCAGCGCATACAGCCAGCGGCACGCGCGTGCGCCGCGGCGAGATCGCTGTCGACCCCTCCGTCATACCGCTGGGGTCGCATGTATTCATTCCCGGCTATGGCGAGGCCATAGCTGAGGATATCATGGGCGTGAGCGGCAACATCATCGATGTGGCCTTTGACACGCACCTCGAGGCTATGGCTTTCGGCCGCCAGGAGCTCGAGATATATGTCGTGGCACCCTGAACAATCAGAAAACAACATAAGCAGGTTACAGAGATAGTATCACTGGCCTGAGGGGGAGCACCCCTGTTTACCTTCATCGGAGGTGGGCAGGGGTGCTCTTGGTGTGTATATGTAAATATAGTATAGGTACTGGTAAACAAAAGTCAAATAGGCATATACAGATTTATAAATGAGAATTATTGCAGATGATTTGACGGAAAAAAAGAAATAAACGATAAAAAATATAGTAAAAAAATACACATAAAATATTGATTTTTGTCCGATGTTGGTGTATTATAATAACAGACAGAGGGATAACACGTGGAATCAATTAGATTTTTATCGTTCTAGTTAATCGGTTCCTATAAAATATCAAGTTATCCTGTGGGATCTTTGAAAGGGGAACTTCGTTATGGAACAGAAGGTACACGAACTAAAGCTCATCAACAAGCTGGGCTTTTCCTGCTACCAACTGTCGACAGTCACCGATACGCTCGTAAATGCTTGGCAGATGTATTTCTATACCACATTCTGCAATATATCGATAGCGTTTGTAGCTTCGGTACTAGCGGCAAGCAAACTCATCAGCGCGTTTTTGACACCGATACTGGGGTCGGTCAGCGATCACCTCTATCAGACGAAATTCGGCCGCCGCTTCGGTCGGCGCAAGTCGATGCTGCTGATTGCCATTCCCTGGAAAGTAGGCGTGTTCCCGCTCTACTGGATTCCGAACATGCCGACCTGGTACTATGTGGGATTGCTGCTGCTGACGTCGTTCGTCAATCCGCTTGCAATCGTCTCGCAGGGCACGTTCGCCGCGGAGATGGCACGCACCCCGTCCGAGAAGGCTCAGCTGGCCGGCATGAATCAGGTCGGTGCGGCCATCGCCGGTATCGCGTCGTCGATGGCTACGGTCTATTTCTTCGATGCGTTCGGCTCGGACAATCCGATGACGTTCTTCATTGCTGCGCTGGTCTATGATGCCGTATCGCTGCTGATGCTCATCCTGTTCTATCTGTCGGTGTTCGAGCGTCCGGTCGATCCAAAGTTCCTGGCTGAGGAGATGGCCAAAAAGGAAAAGCATTCCTTCGTGAAATCGTTCCGCATCATTGTTCGTGACTTCCGTTCGGCTATCCAGCTTCGGGCGTATCGCCTCTATTTGTGCATGTACCTCTCAGAGCAGATGTTCCGCTCGCTGGCCGGTACCATCAATACGTACTTCATCGTGTTCGTGCTCATGCTCGATCCGAAAGTTGTTTCTGTATCTACCGCAATGGGTTTCGTCTTCGGCATGTGCTTCCTGGGCTTCCATATCTGGCTCACGGCGAAGACGAATGGTAATGTGACCTACCGCATCGGCGGTATTGCCGCTATAGCCATACTGGTTGGCTTCTTCTATCTGGGTGTGGAGCTGCCGCCGAACACGGAGCTGCTGCTCATCATATTCATCGTGGCCATGAACTTCGGCAAGGCTGGCCTCGTCAACGCCATGCAGTATACATTCGCCTTTATCCCGGATATCGATGAAGTGCTCACGGCTCATCGCCGCGAGGGCGTATATTCCGGTGTCAATAACTTCCTCGATGTCCTGTTCACGACGCTCGAGGTCGTCATTATCGGCTTTCTGCTCGAGGCTACCGGCTTCGTCAAGAATTCGCAGACGCAGCCGGATGCTACGGTCGATGCACTGCTCATACTTTACACAGTCGTACCTATCGTCATCATTTCCTTCGGCCTGTTTGTTACGTTCCGGTTCCATCTGAACCAGCACAATCACAAGCTGCTCGTCACTGAGGTGGCCCGTCTGAAGAACGGCGGCAGCAAGGCAGATGTCGATAGCGAGACGAAGCGTGTTGTCGAGGATCTCACGGGTCATTCCTATGAGGAGTGCTGGGGCAACAACGATATGTTGCAGGTAGCCGATGTGCAGGGGAGCGCAGCCGGATCTACCGTGAAATAACAGCCGAAGCCATTGAGTAAGGAAAAGAAGAGAAGGTAACAACAAACAGCAAGATAAAGTAGGGGCAACTCATATGCGTATATCTGATTTGAATATAGCCTGCAAACTCGGGCTGTATATAGTGATTACAACGCTGCTGATGGCCATGATCGGCTATACCGGCTACCATTCTCTGCAGACGGTGAATGAGAATATACGGGTCTACAGTGACCGGGTCACTGCGGCGCAGGCACTGGCGGGCGAGCAACTCGGCATCCGCAAGATGCAGATCGCACTACTCGACTCGGCCGCTGCCCGGCCCGATGTGGTGACCGAGGACACGCCGTACGCGAAGCAGCATGGACATGTCGTCGATGCGAATGAAGGAAATGTCAAGGAGTTCGAGGCCAACTGGGAAAAGTACAAGGCCGTTGCTCCGAACAAACCGGAGATACAGGCCGATATCGCTGAGGCTGAGGCGGCCTGGCAGAGCTATCGCGATACCCTGACCAAGGCGGGGAAACTCATAGCTGCCGGTCAGGACAAAGAAGGACTGGAGATCTATGTGGGGCCGGCGAAAGACGCTACGACCCGCATCAAGAAAGTCGTCGGTGAGCTCGAGAAAGATACCCGGTCCGATATGAAGGCCGTAGAGGAGGCCAATGAGACCGAGAACAAGGTCGTGATCACGAGGATGCTCGAAGTCATGATTGCCGGATTCGTCATCGTCGTCGCGCTGACGATATGGATCGTGCGCGAGATCAGACGTCCGTTGCGGCGCATGACGTCGACCTGCCAGCACCTGTATGATTGCGATTTCCGCGAACATCAGGAACTCCTGGTCAGCAGCCATGATGAGTTCGGCGCGATGTCCGAGGCTCTCGAGGCGATGCGTCTGCGTCTGCGGAAGCTGCTGTCACAGATAAAGACGAGCTCCGGCAAGGTGACAGACGAGGCTCAGACCCTCTCGCAGATATCGTATCAGTCGGCGCAGGCCTCATCGCAGATTGCGAACTCGGTCAACCAGGCGGCCGGCTACGTCGAACAGCAGCAACAGGCTATGGAGCACAGTGCAGCGGCCATGCAGGCCGTGGCAGACTCCGTCGCGACGATAAAGTCGGAGGCTGGACGTGCCGCTCAGAACTCGGGCGAGGCGCGCCAGCAGGCGGTCAATGGAGCTGATTCCATTACCGATTCGACGGAGCAGATGGGACGCGTGCAGGATTCGGTGCAGTCAGCGGCTGATCTCGTAGATAAGCTCGGCAACCGCTCGAAGGTCATCGGCAATATCGTCGATACCATCACCGAGATTACCGGTCAGACGAATCTCCTGGCCCTGAATGCCGCCATCGAAGCAGCCCGGGCCGGTGAGGCTGGCCGCGGCTTCGCGGTCGTTGCCGACGAGGTCCGCAAGCTGGCGGAACAGTCACAGGAGGCGGCTGAGAAAATATCCGGTCTCGTAACGGTCATACAAAGCGAGACGATGGATGCAGTGAGCTCGATGGCTGATGGCCGCAATCAGGTCGACGAGGGGACTCATCTCGTACAGGACATGAGCGCTGTATTCCAGAGCATCGAGCAGCTCGTCGTCGATACGGCCACCCAGATGGAGTCCATGGCGAAGAGCGTCGATGAGGCAGCTAACAATGCTGCTGCGGCTGCCGAGCAAGAGAAGCAGATGCGGGCGCATAGTGTCAAAGTCAATGAAGAGATGCAGTCGGTATCGGCAGCATCCGAGGAGCAGTCCGCCTCTGCGGAGGAGGTTGCTGCGGCCTCAGAGAGCCTGAATAAGCTGGCTGCAGAGCTTAACGATTCCATCAAGGAATTCAAATTCTAAGCGTAAGATTTACGCGGCATTTTCTGAAACATGATTGAAGGTTTTTCTATGTCCAGGATTCGTATACATATAGCTAGTGACTCCACCGTAGCTACCTATGGCGGCCGCGTTCTGCCCATGATGGGCTGGGGACAGCTGCTGTATCAGTATTTTGATTTTGACCAGGTCGAGATCTGGAACCGGGCCATATGTGGGCGCAGCTCGCGCAGCTTCGTCGAGGAGGGCCGGCTCGAGCGTATGGCACAGGACTTCCGCCCCGGCGACTACCTGCTCATCCAGTTCGGGCATAACGATGCGACGAGACAGCGACCGCAGCGCTATACTGAGCCCGGGAAGCCATTTGCCGGCTGGCTGCAGCGCTACATCGATGCAGCTCGTGCCAAGGGTGTGCAGCCCGTGCTCATTACGCCGATGCAGCGGCGGGTATTCGATGCTGAGGGGCATTTCGAATGGGTGCTGATGGACTACATCCGCACCATACGCGAGCTGGCAGCTGCCGAGCAGGTACCGCTGCTCGATCTGGCTGCCGTCAGCGGCCCCGTCATCGCGAACATGGGGCCCGAGGAGAGTAAGAAATATTTCTTCTTCAGCGAGCCAGGCGAGGAGCCGAACTACCCCGATGGCCATCAGGATGACACACATTTCCAGGAGCGTGGGGCCCGGCTCATGGTCGAGCTCGTCGTGGGACTCATGAAAGAATCGGATCTGAATCTGAAAAAGTACATCATGCCCCGCCAGAAACCAGAGGTACGCGTCTATATGGCGGGCGACTCCACGATGGCCCAGTACGGTGGCCCTGAGCAGCCCATGGCCGGCTGGGGTCAGATGTTCTGGGAGTACATGCAGCCCACGGTCGAGATACGCAACCATGCCTGCTGCGGCCGCAGCTCCCAGTCGTTCATCGACGAGGGACGTCTCGAACGCATCCTGCGTGAGATACATAGCGGCGACTACTTGTTCATCCAGTTCGCACATAACGATGAGAAGCTTGACTATGACAATCCGATGGCCTGCTTCGAGCGGAACATCCGGCAGTTCATCGCCGGGGCCCGGAGCCGGCTCGCCCATCCGGTGCTGCTGACTGCCGTCGAACGTCGCAAATTCACCGACAGCGGCGAGCTGCAGGTGACGCACAGCCCGTTCATCGAGGCTACGCGCGAGATCGCGAGGCTCGAGGATGTGCCGCTGCTCGATATGAATGCGGCATCACGGAAACTGCTCACCGAGCTCGGCCCGGAGGCAGCGCGTAAGCTGTTTCTGCAGGTACAGCCAGGCGAGGAGCCGAACTACCCCGATGGTCATGTGGACGATACGCATTTCTCAGAGTACGGGGCCAGACGCATGGCTGGCCTGGCGGCTCAGCTGCTGGCAGATTCGCCCATCGGGCTGCGCCTCATGCTGCGCTGAGCATAGATATGACTGAGAAACCAGTGGAGAGATTGATTGTATGAATATAAATGTTATGGACTACGGGGCGGCGGGCGATGGCGCTACCCTGGATACTGAGGCTCTGCAGCAGGCCATCGATGATGCTGGGACCGGAGCCTGCGTCATCATACCGGCAGGCAGATATCTGACCGGCAGCCTGTTCCTGCACAGCAATATGAAGCTTTACCTTGAGCAGGGAGCGGTGCTCCTCGGCAGTAAGCAGCTCGACGACTATCCGCAGATTGACACCCGTGTGGCGGGCATCGAGATGCGCTGGCCGGCCGCACTGCTCAATGTGATCGATTGCCGCGATGTCCACATCGCCGGACCTGGCACGCTCGATGGTCAGGGCGAGATCTGGTGGGAAACGTACTGGGGTGCCGATGGTCACGGCGGACGCCGGGCTGACTACGATGCCCGGAACCTGCGCTGGATCGCTGACTACGAGATCCAGCGGCCGCGCCTGTTGCTCGTGCAGGGCAGTCAGGACATCGAGCTGAGCGATATCACCGCGCGCCGCTCGGGCTTCTGGAACATCCAGCTGACGTATTCCCAGCACGTGCATGTGCATGATGTCACGGTCCGCGATAATGCCGGCCCGAGCACGGATGGCATCGATGTGGACTCCTCGGAGCATGTGCTCATCGAGGACTGCACCGTCGCCTGCAATGATGATGATATCGTCATAAAATCCGGCCGCGATGCGGACGGCCTGCGCGTCGCCCGTCCCACGCGGGACGTCGAGATCCGGCACTGCCACATACGCTCTGGTGCCGGCATCACGATCGGCAGCGAGGTCTCCGGCGGCATAGAGGATATCGATATACACGACTGTGATTTCCAGAACAGTGACTGCGGATTCCGCATGAAATCCTCGCGGCTGCGCGGCGGCTATGTGCACCATGTCCGCGTGCATGGCCTCACGATGATGAACGTCCAGTTCCCGTTCTCGTGGGTGCTGGATTGGCATCCGGCCTACAATTCATTCATCGTACCAGCCGGAGATATCCCTGAGTACTGGCGACGCATCGCGGCGCCGGTGCCGGAGGAGCAGCAGTACACCGATGTGGACGATATCGCTGTAGAGGGATTCACCGCCCTTTACAGCGCGGACTACAGCAAGATATCCCGGGCCATCGACATCCGCGGGGCCGGCAAGAAGCCGCTGCGCGCGATAAAGTTCAGTCAGGGGCGGCTCGAGACGCGTGAGTTCGGTCACATCGAGGGCGTCAAGGACCTCGAGTTCACCGGAGTCATCGTCTACGCGCCTGAGCGCAGTTCATCCGCGAATGACGCCTATGACCAGCGCTGAGACAGTTCAGGAGAGGAGATCTTTTCTTTGAGTAGTTACTTTCCAGCGGCTGACAGCCTGGATCGGGCACAGCATGGCGATATGAGTCGCGAGCTGCGCACGATCGCCGGACGCTACATGGGAGATAATCCCGTGACGCCGCCCGTATTCCGCATCAGCCTTGCGAGTGGCTTCCGGCGGCAGGCCGATTACCGCTATGTGTTCGACCTGGAGCAGCGGTTCCCTGAGGCCGGGCGCGAGCAGGCCGTCTATGCCTGGGGCCGCATATATTTCCCGGCCGCTACAGATGCCTGCTTCAAGGCAAATGCCATCGGCCCGATGACCGTGTGGCTTAATGGCCAGGTCATCTACCATTCCAATTACGAAGAGGAACGCGATGCCGCTCGGGCACGTCGTTTCTTCATAAATGTACCGGCAGGTTGGTCGGATGTCGTCATCGAGTTCATCCGTACCCCCTTGGGATTCGGAGGCATATTCGGTACCGGCCGGTTCAAGAATTTCCCCTTCCACTTTATGATGCCGCTCCCTGATACGCAGGGTTGGGAGGGCTGGGCCTACACCCGGCCGCAGCAGCGAGTGGATGTCGAGCATATCGATGACTATAGGAGTCTCCCGGCCGATGGTCACTGGCTACCGGAGCGGAGCTTCGCGATGTCTGAGGCAGGAGAGGATGCGCAGGTATTCGGTCCCGCCCTGAACCGCCTCTATGGCGATCGGCTCAGCCGCGGCCGGGCTGCCTGGGGCTGGACGCGCGCCCGACTGCGCAGCGGCGAGCTCCATGTGCAGGGCCATGCCAGATCAGCATTGAAGCTCCTGGTCAGTCTCGTCGGCGAAGCCGATGAAGTCAAGCAGGTCTCCCTGTCCGCTGGTGACGTCGATGTCCATATACCAGTTGCCGGCGGCGAGCATGATCTGCGCGTCCAGGCCGCCGGTCACGAGGATGGCTGGGGCTGCGAGCTGACATTCACGCAGGATGGTCATCCGGCCCCGCTGCAGAATCCGGCTCATGTCGTCGGCTACCGCGGCGCCTGGCTCTATCTCGGTCCTGCCGCTCTGCAGGCGATGATACAGCCGGATCTGACGCTCGTCCAGCAGGAGACATACTGGCAGGTCGATGTCCCGCAGGGCTTCATCCGGCCATTCCTCGAGAATGACCGCTTTGGCAAATGGAACTATCCGCTCGGCGTTACGCTCTATGGCATGCTCATGTGCGCGCGGGAGATCGGGGCCGATGATATGAAATCCTACATCCGCCAGCACGTCGATCTCGCCGTGAGCTACTACGACTACGCGCTCTGGGACAAGGAACGCTATGGCGCGGCAGCCATCGACAATCAGATATCGAATGTCGACAGCCTCGATGACTGCGGCTCGTTCGCCTCGCTCATGCTCGAGCTCGGCCGCGAGGGGCGCGTCCCCGGCAGCCGCGAGATCGCAGCTGCGACCGCGCACTACATCGAGCACGAGCAGGCCCGCCTCGATGACGGTACGCTCGTGCGTGGCCAGGCCAGCCTCGCCGAGATGGCCGGTACGATGTGGGCCGACGACCTCTACATGAGTGTCCCGTTCCTCTCTCGCTACTACGAGCTCACGGGTGATACCGCCTATATCGACGATGCGGCACGCCAGTACCTGAACTTCCGCAAATACCTGTTCATCCCGGAACAGAAAATTATGTCGCATGTCTATCTGACTGACCGGGGAATCGCGAATCACATTCCCTGGGGCCGTGGCAACGGCTGGGTACTGTTCTCGCTCTCAGAGCTGCTGCGCGTCATGCCGCACGACCACGAGGCCCGTGCGACCCTGCTCGAGTTCTTCCGCACGCTCTGCGGGGGCTATCTCGCCCTGCAGGATGAGGATGGCATGTGGCATCAGGTCCTGAATGACCCGACGTCGTATCAGGAGGCCTCGTGCACGGCGATGTTCGTGAGTGCCTTTGCCCGCGGCGTGCGGCATGGCTGGCTGACGGACGATACCGAGCGCTACATACAGGCCGTCGAGCGCGGCTGGCACGGACTCAGCGAGCTGGCTGTCGATAGCCACGGCGCGGTGTACGGCATCTGCCAGGGCTCGGGCTACTCGTTCCGCTCGACATATTACCGTGATGAGCTGACCTGGGTGCTCAACGACCCGCACGGCATCGGCATCGTCCTCATGGCCGGCAGCGAGACGATGCGTCTGCGTGACTATCTGGCGGAGAGATGAGGTAATGTCATGAAAGATATAGATACAGCGAAGCTGCATGAGATATTCCGTCATCCATCCGGCGAGTACAGCGTCATGCCGTTCTGGTTCCTTAACGGCAAATTGGACAAGGCGGAGCTCCGACGACAGCTGCTAGATTTCCTAGCGCACGATGTGCATGGCGTGGTACTCCATCCGCGCCTCGGACTGACTCGCGACACCCCCTACATGAGTGAGGCGTATCTCGACTGCATCAGATATGCCGTAGAGGTCGCAGCGGCGCATGACATGCGCGTCGTGCTCTACGATGAGGCCATGTACCCCTCAGGCTCGGCGCACGGCATGGTCGTCGCTGGCAATCCCGAGTATGCGGCTCGTGCCCTCCGGCTCATCGATGAGCTCTGGCTCGAGCAACAGGAGTGGCGGCCCGAGATTAGCGCCGAGGAGGAGATCATCTACGCGGCGGCTGTCTGGCAGAAGGATGATGGTTCGCTCGACCTCGTGCGGCAGCTGCCGCTGCAGCTGGAGGCCGATGGTTCCTATGCACTGCCGGAGCGGCCGTCCGCGACAGCTGGCGGGCACTACCTGCTGACAGCCATCGTCGCGACGTACTCGCATGGTACGATCCGCGGCGTGCACTTCGGCGAGGACGACGGCGAGCCGGGCGCTCCGGCGGCCGCTGACCTCCTGAATCCAGAGGCCATGCGGAAATTCATCCGTGTCACGCATGAGAAATACTACGAATGCCTGCAGCAATACTTCGGCACGACGGTCATCGCGTTCTTCACCGATGAGCCGAGCCTGCTCGGCCGCTGCGTCGATGAGAAACAGCTGAAGCCGTGGTCGAAGGATTGTCTGGCTGATTTCCTGGCGGCGGGCAATCAGCCCGGCGACCTCCTGGCCGAGTGGTACGAGGCAGGCCCCGCGACGGAGAGCCTGCGGCGGCGCTATCGCCGCTTCCTGAACAGCCGGCTCGAGGCCAGCTACTATGAGCAGCTCTCCGACTGGTGCGCGGCGCACGGCATCGCCCTGACGGGGCATCCGGCTGGTAGCATGGATATCGGCTGCCTGCGGCACTTCCAGATACCGGGACAGGATCTCGTCTGGCGCTGGGTAGCGCCGGAGAACGATCTCGGTATCACGGGCGTGAACAGCACGCTCGCGAAGTGCTCGAGCGATGCGGCCCGGCATCTCGGACGCCGGCGCAATGGCAACGAGTGCCTCGGCTGCTGCGGTCCGGTCAATCACCCGTGGGACTTCACCGTCGCCGATATGAAATGGTACTTCGATTGGCTGTTTGTGCGCGGCGTGAACCTGCTGTTCCCGCATGCGTTCCTTTACTCGGTCGAGGGCGAGCCCCGCTACAACGAGCGTCCGCCTGATGTGGGACCGAACAACAGCTGGTGGCCCTACTACGGCTACATCGCGCGTTACGCCGCGCGGCTGAGCTGGCTCAATACCGACAGCACGAATACGGCCAGCGTCGCCGTGCTCTGCGAGCCCGACACCTTGCCCTGGCGCATTGTGCGGCCGCTCTATGAGCATCAGATCGAGTTCAACTACCTCGAGGATCGCCTGCTCACCGGTGAGACGGAAACTCAGGCAATCATCGCGGCGGGCGCTATCGATATCGGCCGTCAGCATTACACGATCCTGCTGATCGAGGACCTGGAGCTGCTGGAGGATGCGGCCCTCGCCGCAACCGTTCGCGAATTCCAGGCGGGCGGTGGTCAGGTGATTGCAGTGCGTCCCGATAGTGGAACGGTTCCTATGGGGACTGAACCGGTATCGTATGTCCGCACGGCCGATGAGCTCGTGCAGCGCCTGCAGGCGCTCGGCGCTCAGACGGGCAAGCTGGCTCCGGCCAGCACCGATATCCGCCTGACGCACCTCCGGCGCGCGGACGATAGGCGCGAATACTATTTGCTGACGAATGAGGGCGAGCCGGACTATGCCGGCACGCTGCAACTGTCCGTCAGCGGCAGCGTCGAGCGCTGGGACCCCTGGACGGGCGAGATGGAAGCGCAGCCGGTGACGCAGACGGCGGACGGGCTGACGATGAAGCTCGAGCTGCCGCGGCGCGGCTCCGTGATCTACTGCATCGATCCGGACGGGACGCCACAGCTCGATGAGGCGGCGAAAACGGTTCGCCATGAGGACATCGTCCTGCGCGACTGGCAGACGGAGCTGCCGCCTGGAGAGACCTGGGCGCATCCGCTACGGCCGAACCTGGGAATCGGCGACTGGACGGAGCTGGCAGAGCTGCATGACTACTATGGCAGCCTGGTATATCGGACGCAGGTAGAGCTGCCCGCAGCTGCTGAGGTACAGGGCGTCGCCCTCGACCTCGGTACGGTCGGCGAGCTCGCCGAGGTACTCATCGATGGGGAGCGCGTCGGTGTCAGTCTCTGGGCACCGTATCGCGTGGATCTATCAGCCGCGCTGGGCGCGGCACGGCGCACAGCCGAGCTCACCGTCATCGTGACGAGCAGCTATAGCCGGCGCTACAGTGACCGGGTAAGACCCTCAGGACTCCTGGGGCCTGAGCCGCGGCTCGAAGTGACATATCGGGCCTGAACAGGGAAAGCTGTTTATTACCAATGTCAGCGTCAGTAGAGAGTCGTTTGGCATTGAGGCAATAATAGAGATTCAATAGAGGTTTGTGTTAAATTTATGGGGGGATTCTCAATGAAATCCAGAATCATGAACAAACAACTGATTGCGGCAGTCGTTGCCGGCTGCTTGGTGGGGCTGACTTCGCCGGTATTCGCAGCAGCAGCGGGCGGATTTGACGATGTACCGCGCGACAACTGGAGCTACGGTGCCATCCAGACACTGCTCAAGGACGGCGTTATCGACTCGTTCGATGATAATACGTTCAATGGTCAGAAAATCGTCACGCGTTTCGAGATGGCTCAGATCATCCGTCGCGCTACGAACAAGGCCGTGAATTCCTCAAGCGTCAGTTCTTCTGATAAGGAGCTCATTATAAAGCTCAGCAAGGAGTACGGCAAGGAGCTGAATCAGCTCAAGAGCGGCAGCCTCTCGAACTCGTCCAATAACAGTGCCGCAGTTGTGCGTCCGGGGAAGAACGGCATAATGGATTTCAGCGGCACGAAGACCTACGTGCGATACGATTACTGGAACAACAAGAGCAATTACACCAACAGGACCGATAAGAGCGCTGGCGGCGACAAGGGGAACTTCTTCATGGATGTCGAGTTGCGCGGCCGCTATGAGTTTGCTCCGAAGTGGAATGCCCGTTTCATGTATGAGATGCAGCGGGCCATTTCAGGGCAGTCCTTGCAGGAGGATGGCGAAGGTGACCTGAAGGAGTTCAGCATCGATGGCCCGTTGAAGGTCGGCAAACTGAAAAACTCGAAGTTCCAGTTCGGTCGTTTCAAGTACAAGCCAGTGCTTGGCTACGTCACGAAGGCCTATATGCAGGGTGGTATCTGGAATTTCCAGGCCAACAAGAAGCTCAAGGTCGAGGTAGCCTATGGCGATCTCAGTGAGAGATACTATCGCTCCGGTGGCTACAATACGTCCGATGTGGCAGGAGTAGATAAATACAGGATCATTGATCAGAATGGAAAAGTCATCGCCTCCTATGACAGCAAGAACAATAGCAAGGGCGTAATCCAGAACAAGGATACCAAGAGCAAACTGCCCAATATCGCTACGACGCAGAAAAGCTACTACAATTCCGACTCAGCCTATTCGGTACTCTACGCGCCTTATTCCGAGCAGATGGGCGTCATCTCCCTGCGCTATCAGGCAGATCGCAAGACGCGCCTCTATGGCGGTTTCTACACATTGAACAGCAAGCACAAATCATTCCACGATGCTCAGATATACGAGCTCGCTGGCCAGCGCACGCTGGACAAAGATTTCACGCTCTACTTCGACTGGGCTCGCAGCAGCCGCAGTGAAGACAACTCGCTCTATTACCTCGGCTTGAAGTATAAGAACGAGAGCCTTTCAAAGCCGCATAGCTGGAGCTGGCTCGTACAGGGCGCCTTCCACGAAGCCAAGGCCACTATCAACTCCGATCTCGATATCAAGAACTACGGCGTAAGAGAAGGTTCGCTGACTGGTGATACGGCAGCTGCATTCAATGGCGACAGCGGCAGCTGGTACTATGGCTATAACACCGAGCGTCATGCGTATAACGGCGCTAAAGGATTCGCTGTGACATACAAATGGGTTCCGTTGGCTCACTCCGTACTCGTGTTCCGCGGCATGTACTTCGAACCGATACATGTAGATGCCAGCTGCAAGGATGCCATGAAGCATCGCTTCCAGTTCCGTACCGAGTATGATATCTACTTCTGATAATGAAAGGAGCAGCTTCTATGATAGTGAAGTCTAGATTGGCTGGCGCGGTGACGCTGGCTCTGGCAGCTGCCCTGGTCTATGGCATGACGCCGGCAGAAGCAGCTGATATCGCCACGGTACAGGGACAGAACGTCACCATGAACAATGGCGTGATAGAGATACATCTCATCAAGAATGGCACGGCCACTTACCTTTCGAAGAACGGCGGCCCGAATCTCGTCGAGAATGTCATCAAGAACAAGCTGACATTCTACTGTGACTATCATCCAGCCGGACAGCCCGACATGCCGTTTCTCTCCGATCAGGTCAAGGTCTATGAGAACAATGAGAATGTGGCTCACATAGCTTACATCGACTCGAAGAGCCCGCTGGCTGTCGAGTACCATTATCGTATGGTCAAGGGCGATAGCGGCATATATCAGTACGTCGTAGCCAGGAACAATACCGGCAAGGTCTATCCCATAGGCGAGTTCCGCACCGTCTACCGCATTGATATGGATAAATTGCCGAACGCCTACAATGCGTACCGGCAGGCCCCGATGCCAGCCTCATCGCATATGCGGTCGTTCAAGAAACTCCAAGATGAAACCTATGATATGGATGATGGGTTCAAGTATACGAATGGCTCGGTTTATTCGAAATATGATTTTGCCGGCTACTATAAGGACAACCCGCTCTGGGGCACTTATGGCAACGGCAAAGGCTTCTGGTATATTCCAGTGAGCATGGAGGCCTATCCGGGCGGACCCATGAAGCAGGATTTGCTGGTGCACTATGATGGCATCATTCTGAACTACATGATGGGCGCGCATTTCGGCACGGGTGTGACCAAGGTGCCGGCAAACTGGACGAAGATGTACGGCCCATGGTACCTCTATATCAATGATGGTGATTCCGACGAGGCGGTCATATTCGACGCGCGTCAGCGAGCGGCACTTGAGCAGAAGGAATGGCCCTACCAGTGGGTCGATGAGTCGCTATATCCGAAAGCCCGCGGTACCGTCAAGGGACAGCTGAAGCTGACGAACGGCGGCATCATCGATAAGGCGCAGGTCATACTGGCGCGTCCTGGTTCTGATATCGTGCATGATTCTGAGAGCTATATATTCTCTGCCGATACGGACGGGAATGGCAGTTTCACCATCGACAAGATCCGTCCGGGCATTTACGATCTGACGGCCTATATGCAAGGCGGCCCGAGCGGTGACGTTACGACGGAGCTGAAGAAGGGCCAGATAAAAGTCGAGCCCGGTAAGACAACCGACCTCGGCACAGTAGAGTGGCAGGTACCGCAACGCCAGACCATCTGGCAGCTCGGCACGGCTGACCGTAAGGCCTCGGAATTCAAATACGGCGGCGAGTTACGCAACTACAAGTGGTCGCAGATGCTGCCGGATGATGTCGATTTCTACATCGGCAAATCTGATGAGAGCGAGGACTGGTATTATTCGCAGGCTGGTATAGGCACATACAACATCCATTTCGACATGGACTCCATACCGGCGCAGAAATACCACCTGACTGTTTGTCTCGCTGGTTATTCCGATAAGGGGAATGGCTCATTCGAAATCAGATTCAATGGGCATCTGCTCAAGACCTGCGACTATGAAAATGATCAGACGGTCTATCGTTCTGGTACGACCAGTGGCACATACCATCAGGAAGATTTCGACATCGATGCTGCGTGGCTGAAGAAAGGCGATAATGTAGTATCGTTTGTCGATAAGAATGGTCTGATAATCTATGATACTGTGGTGTTTTCAGCTGGGAAATAAGCAGTTGATTCTCAGGATATCTTAGCAATGAGAGGGCTGTTGCTTATGGCGACAGCCCTTTTATCAAAGGAGCAGACCACATATGAAGACTGAATATGCCGGGGTGACCGGCGTACTGGCCCTGACATTGCTGCTGGGCAGCATCCCGCCGGCAGAGGCTGGCATACTGCAGCTCGATCGCGCGGCCATGCACGCTGAGCTGGACAACGGAATCCTCGATATCGCCATACGTTTTGACGGCACGGTGGAGAAGGCGCTCTACAAGGGGCACGATCTCATCAAGGATCGCGCGCCGGGGAAGACGACATTTTATCTCGACTATAATACCGGTCATCATGCCTATGCCGTGATACCGAATCAGCTGCGCGTGCTCGAGAATACCGATGAGGCAGCACATGTGGCCTACGTGGACACGCAGAGCATCCTCGGACTCGAGTATCATTACATCATGAAGCGTGGCGACAGCGGGCTCTACTCCTACGTCATCGCGCGCAACAATCTGCCGGAGCCGTTGCATCTCGCTGAGATGCGCACGGTCTACCGACTCGACCGCAGCCTGTTCGACCATGCCTATACGGTGGAGCGCGACAGCCTCATCCCGCGTCAGGAAGTCATGCACAAAGGAAAGAAACTGCAGGATGAGACGTATGACATGGGGGCAGCGGGTGAGAAGTACACGAATGGCCCTATCTATGAGAAATATGACTATGCGGTTTACCTCGCGGATACACCGTTCTGGGGGGCCTACGGGCATGGGCTCGGGTTCTGGGTCATGCCCGTGAGCAACGAGTACCATCCGGGCGGCCCGCTGAAGCAGGATCTCACGGTCCACTATGACACCATCGTCTGCAACTACCTGACGAGTGCTCATTTCGGCACGCCAGAGTTCGATGCGCCGGTGGGCTGGGAGAAGATGTACGGTCCTTGGTATGTGTATGTGAACGAGGGGACGCCGGAGCAGGTGAAGCATGATGCCGCCCGTCGCGAGCAGCGCGAGCGTAGGGCCTGGCCGTACGCCTGGGTGCGGGAGAAAGACTATCCTGTGGCGCGTGGCTCGGTTTGCGGCTGCCTGCAGCTCAGCGATGGACGTCCAGCAGCTGATGCGCAGGTCATCCTGGCTCGTCCTGGCGCCGATGCCACCGATGAGTCGGACTCGTACCTGTTCGCTGCTCGGACCGATGCGCATGGCCGCTTCAAGGTGTCGCAGGTGCGTCCGGGCGAGTATGAGCTGCAGGCCTATTTCGCCAAGGCTCCTCAGGCTGGACAGCCACAGAGCATAACGGATACGTTCCGCAGCCAGCCGTTCCGCGTGAGCGCGCAGGGAGCGAAGCTGCCGACACTGGTCTGGCCAGTCGGGGTGCCTGAGGTGGTCTGGCAGATCGGCACGGCCGATCATCGGGCCGATGAATTCGCCTACGGCGGTGAGCCACGCAACTACAAATGGCATCAGATGGTGCCAGCGGATCTCGACTACGATGTAGCGACGAGCACTGCCGCGCAGAACTGGTACTACGTGCAGAGTCGTCCGGGGCGCTGGAACATCCATTTCACGCTGCCTGCGTCGGAGCTGCAGCAGCACGACTATGAATTCGTTCTAGCGCTTGCTGGCTACTCGACTGGTATGGGCAAGCAGTACGCGACGGTCGATGCCGGGCTGCTGCTGAACGGTCAGCCGCTGCAGCAGATCAAGTACCCGAATGACAAATCCGTCTATCGCTGCAGCACGACGAGCGGTACGTACCACAGGATGGTGGTCAAGCTGCCACGGAAGCTGCTGCAGCCTGGGGCGAATACCCTGACGATCGAGAATCGCGGCGCCTCGCTCATGTACGATACGTTGCTCCTGCAGAAAAGCAAATCCGGGACTGTGAACGAAATCCGCGGCCAGCAGCCGCAGCAGGGATGATGCATATCCCTCGGGTGCAGTTCCTTCATATAGATTCAAAATCCTGAGGAGGTACAGTTGCAGCGCATGATGCTGCTGGAACTGTTTTATATATACCCCTACTATGACCTCCTAACTTTATCTTATTTTCTATTCCTCAAGGTGACCGGCTGTCTTTCCCCAAAGAACAAGACAGCCGGTTTTCCTTGTCTATAGGAGGAATGGTCATCTAGCGACAGAAAAGCCAGAAAATAACATAAAAAAGTAGGCGAAAAAAGAGAAAAACATCTTGCAAAATCTTTGTTGTTGTTGTAATATATGAGTTGTAAAGAGAAACAAAGAAAAATCAAAAAAACAAAACCGACAAATATATCAGAAGCGATAGGTGAAAAGCAATGAAAACAACGAACTATTATCTGGCTATTGATATCGGCGCCTCGAGCGGACGTCATATACTGGGCTGGATGGAGAATGGCAAGATCCGCATGGAGGAGATCTACCGCTTCCAGAACGGCTTGCACAAGGAAAACGGTCATCTTTGCTGGGATATTGACCATCTGGCGGCTGAGGTCGTGGCCGGGCTCAAGAAATGCCGGGATCTGAACCGTATACCGGAAAGCGTGGGCATCGATACCTGGGGCGTTGATTTCGTCCTGCTCGATGAGAACGGCAACCGCCTTGGCAACAGCGTCTCGTACCGTGACCACCGCACGGAGGGCATGGACGAGATCGTCTATCGGAAGATACCGGAGAAGGAGCTCTACGCACGCAACGGCATCCAGAAGCAGATATTCAATACGATCTATCAGCTGGCGGCCATCCAGCAGACGACGCCGGAACTGCTCGAGCG
>Ga0256404_1006347_pt1 | contig 19698 bp, 11 predicted proteins | sample RumenRJG_01DNA_FD_185990 | JGI IMG/M metagenome (GOLD analysis project Ga0256404, IMG submission 185990) | Bovine rumen microbial communities from Lethbridge, Alberta, Canada - RJG_01 | ecosystem: Host-associated > Mammals > Digestive system > Stomach > Rumen | place: Canada: Alberta | collected...
GAACAGAGAAGTTAAGCCTCGTCACGCCGATGGTACTGCGAAAGTGGGAGAGTAGGTAACCGCCCCTTACAAGTGGAGAGAGCACAAAGCGAGGACACATTCCTCACGAGTGCTCTCTCTTTTTTTTGTGTCAGTACCCCACTTGCTATCTCCTGCGATGCTATCGCCATTTACCTTGGCGTCGTTACTTGTGTTAAGCCTGGTTCTGCCCTCAAATGCATAGTGTAATATAATCCTTATCGCCTGATTTTGATGGTACAATCATGAAATGGGGCAGCGTTGTGGTGACGCAATATCTTGCGCAGGCTTGCTTAAGTCCTCAGCCATAAACCGGGAGGCAAACTTTCATGAAGGCAAAAAAGCCAGAGCTCGTGTGATTGAGCTCTGGCTTGTGAACCATGGCGTGTAGACTTAAGGTTCCACTTGTTGATTAAATCCCTGTTTTTAGTATTTTCTCGTGTTGGACATCGCACATATATATAGAGGGAGGTACAGCAGTTAGCTCTCGCCCTCCTTGATGGCGTTGAGGAAGTAGGCCTCCGACTTGATGAGGTTGCGGGCCTGTAGTATCATCGTCTTGGTTTCGCCCAGGATGTTGAGGAAGAGGGCGCTGGCGCGGGTGCTGGCCTGGGGGTCTTCTTGCACACGCTTGATTTGACGCTTGATGGTGTCGGCAATGATGCCAAAGAGGTCGTCGCGCATGTGCATCACGTCGTCGAGGCCCGAGAAGTCCTTGCGGTTGAGCATGTCGCTCACCTTGGCAAATATCTCGTCGACCTTGTCGTTGATTGTCTTTAGGTCTTTGATTTGCGGGCCTGTGAGGCCGCGGTGGTTGTTGTTGATGTGCTCATAGGCGGGGCGGGTGCAGTGCAGCAGGGCCTTGGACACCTCGCACAGGTAGTCGACGATCTGCACATAGTAGTGCGCGGTTTCCACCTTTTGAGCCTCGAGTTTCTTGATCACGGCCACGATGCCATACTTGCGCTTGTTGGCCTCGTGATACATGCGCTCGCTCTCCTCGACCATGCGCTTGAGCTCGTGGCGGTTTTCGGTGAAGAGCGACACGAGCATGTGGTTGTAGATGCGATGGGTGTTCTCCATGGTGTTGACCACGGTGAGGGTGCAGTTGTAGAGCACGTCCTGGGGATTGTCGTCGTTGTCGATGAGCTCGCTGCGCTTGCCAGCCTCGGGGCCAGCCTCCTTGCTGCCCTTGTAAAAGAAGCGGCGCAGCAGCATGTAGCCGGCCCATATCACGATGAGGGCCAGTGCCCAGCCGCCAAACCACATGAGCAGTGTGGTGAAGATGAAGGTGGCGCAGAAGGCGATGAAGGCGGTTACAAACCAGCCCATGATCACGGCCACAACGCCCGAGATGCGGTAGACGGCGCTGTCGCGTCCCCACACGCGGTCGCTCAGCGACGAGCCCATCGAGACCATAAACACGACATAGGTGGTCGACAACGGCAGCTTAAACGAGGTGCCGATGCAGATGAGGATGGCTGCCGAGGCCAGGTTGACCACGGCGCGTATCTTGTCGAAGTTGGAATTGCCGCGCTCCTCGCTCGAGAGCGGGATGAAGCGGCGGTTGATGGCGTCGACCCAGCTGTTGGGCAGCACGCGGCGGTAGTAGTTGCTCAAGTTCACCGATATGCGCACCAGGGCACGCGAGAAGGGCGTAGAGTTGAAGCGCTCGTTCTCGTCTTGCTGTGAGGCCAGGGTGAGCTCGGTTTGCGACACCTTGCGGGCATCGTTGGAGAAGAAGAGGGTGATCACCATGACAACGCCAGCGATGGCCAGCAAGCCCACATTGGCGGCCTCGGGGTCGTTGAGGGCGCCCATGAGCATGTTCATGTTGCCCGAAGCGTCGGCCAGGCGATAGGAGTCGATACCGGCCAGGGGCACACCGATGAAGTTGACCAGGTCGTTGCCGGCAAAGGCGAGGGCAAGGGCGAAGGTGCCGCTCAAGATGGTGATTTTCAAGATGCTCACCTTGAGGCGCTGCATCACCCACAAGATGGCCGATGCGGCAATCCAGGCCACGAGCAGCACCATGTAGATGTGGTCGCTCACGTAGCCCGACATCTCGCTGGTCATCAGGCCCGAGCTCTTGAGTCCCTTGAACAGGGCGAAGTAGAGGATGCCCACGATGGCCACGCCGCACCACAGGGCACCGAAGCGCTTGAACGGCTTGGCGTAGCGGAAGGTGAACAGCAGGCGCGAAATGTACATGATGAGGGCGCCGGTGATAAACGAGAGCACCACCGAAACGAGGATGGCCGATATCATGCCCAGGGCCTTGCCCGAGTTCACGAGCGAGCCCACGCTCTCGAGCGTGAGGGAGCTGTCGGTGTAAATCTTGTAGACCGAGACGGCCACGGCCGATCCCAGGAGCTCAAAGATCATCGACACGGTGGTCGACGTGGGCAGGCCCAGCTTGTTGAAGCCGTCGAGCAGCACCACATCGGTGAGCATGACGCCCACATAGAGGAACATGATCTCGTTGAAGGTGAAAGCCTCGGGGTGAAACACGCCGTTGCGTGCCACCTCCATCATGCCGTGCGAGGTGAGCACGCCCACGAGGATGCCCACGGCAGCCACACTCACAATGGTGCGGAACGAGGCCACCTTGGAGCCGAGCGCCGAGTTGAGGAAGTTGATGGCATCGTTGGAAACGCCTACCACCAGGTCGAGGATGGCCAGAAGGGCCAAGATGACGACGATAACTGTAAATATTGGACTCATAATGTGTGTATAGTGTGTTGTGTTGTTATATTTCTTGTTTCGGCCCGCTGCAAGCGGTGCTTCAAGGCACACTACGGGCTCTCTTCACCCGCGACCAAATACCGACAATCGACTGTGAATCAAAGTATTGATCGCAATGGTGAATGCTGTAAAAAGTGTTGCGAGTCTATTGCGTTGTTTTCGTTGTTAAAAAATATAGATTGATGCAGGTGTCGGTCACTTGTGGAGGGTGAACTCAAATTCCAGGCCGCCCAGCTTGCGGTTGCGCACCTCGATGTGACCGTGGTGGAAAAGCACCGCGTTTTTCACGATCGAGAGGCCCAGCCCGGTGCCGCCCATCGAGCGCGACCGGCCCTTGTCGACACGGTAGAAGCGCTCAAAGAGGCGAGGCAGGTGCTCGGGAGCCACGCCCATGCCGTTGTCGTTGAAGATGAAGCGGTAGTAGTCGCTTGTTTCCTCCACCAGCTTCACGGTCACGTCGCGGCCGGCGCTGTAGTTGAAGGCATTGACCATGAGATTGCGGAATATCGACTCGACGAGGGCATGGTTGCCGTTGATGGTCACGCCATCGGGCACCTCGATGTGGATGCGCATCTGCTGCTCGGGCGGATACACGCTCATGTCGTCGGCCACCTGGCGCACGATGCTCGTCACGTCGACCGGAGCACTCTGTATCTGGTCGGGGGCGTCGCTTATGCGGGTGATCACCGAGAGGTCGGCAATGAGCGAACACAGGCGGTTGGAGTTGGCATAGGCCTTGTCGATGAGCTCCTGCCTCATCGCCTCGTCGAGCTGGCTGCCGCTGTTCTCGATGGTCTCGAGACAAGCTTGTATCACGTGCACGGGCGTCTTTATCTCGTGGTTGATGTTGTTGGTGAGCTGGTGCTTGATGCGGTTTTTCTCCTTCTGCTCATAGATGGCCTGGCGCAAGTTGCGGTCGCGTTCCTCGGCCGTGGCCTGCTGCAGCTTGTAGAGGTTGACGATGTGGCTCGAGATGTCGCCCAGTTCATCGTCGGGAAAGCTCTTGGAGTCGTACTTGCTCAAGTCGCCAAACTCGGCCGCGTTGGCAAAGTTGCGCAGGTTTTTCACGCTGCGGCTGATGCTGTGGGCGGCAAACCAGGCGATAATCGACATGATGAGGGCGATGGCCACAATGATATAGCTGTTGACCGAGTTGGCACGCAGCATCTCGGAGAGCGAGTGGTTGTAGGGCAGAGCCGTGCGCACGACGATGCCGTGGCCACGCGTGGCCGAGTAGAAGTACTCGCGGTTGTTGGTCGACGAGACGCGGCGCTTGGTGAAGCCGTGGCCCGTGGCAATGGCCTCTTTCACCTCCTGGCGGTCGGCATGGTTGACCTTTACATCGCCGTTGGAGTCGTAGAGCACTTTGCCCTTGAGGTCGATCACGGTCACGCGCAGCGAGTCGTCAGGGTCGATGGCAGCCACCAGCTGTGGGGTGATGCGCTTGCCGTCGTCGATACATTCCAGTATCTTGGCATTCTGCATCTGCAAGTGGCTGTCGAGCGAGGCAATCTTGTAGTCGCGCTCGCGGCTGTATTGCAGAGCAAAGAAAATGGCAGTAAGTATCCAGGTGAAGAATACGATCATGAGGAAAAGCCTCGTCTGCACGTTAATGAGTCGTCTTGAATCCATAGCCTTGTCCTTGTTTTGTCACAATATTATTCCCATAGGGGCCCAGCTTCTTGCGCAGGCGGCCCACATTCACGTCGATCGTGCGGTCGACGACATACACGCCCGTCTCCCACACGCGGTTCAGTATCTCGGCCCGCGAGAATATCTTGTCGCGGTTGTCGAGGAAAAACACCAGCAGGTCCATTTCCTTGCCCGTGAGCTGCACAGGCTTGTCGTCGACGGTGCAGGTGCGCTCAACGGTGTCGACCACCAGTCCCTTGTAGTGCACCATGCGGTCGGCCGTGAAACGGCCGCTGCGATGCAGCACACTGCGCACGCGGGCCACCAGCTCGCGCATCGAGAAGGGCTTCTTGATGTAGTCGTCGGCCCCGGTGGCAAACCCCTTGAGCAGGTCCTCTTCCGAGTCCTTGGCCGTGCAGAAGATGATGGGCACGCTCCTGAGCTCGTCGCGGCGCCTCACCGCCTGGGCCAGCTCAAAACCGCTCATGCGCTCCATCATCACGTCGAACAGAAACAAGTCGTATTGCTCGAGCTTGAGCGTCAAGGCCTCCTCGGCGCTGAGCGCCGTGTCGACCGCAAAGCCCGCAAGCTCCAGATTGATCTTAAGCACATAGCATATCGACTCCTCATCGTCGACAACTAAAATTCTTGGAGATTTAATCATTGTCAAGTGTAGTGTAATAATGTGGTTACTTTTATCTACGACACAAAAATATAACAAAATCTCCGCAGGAAAATAACAAACGTGTAACAATCAACAGCCCTTTAGGGGGCGGGGCCGCGTGCCTCCTTGTCACAAATCGCGTTTGGGGATGGCAACGAGGGTTAAAAATCCATCACGCTGCCGCCCTTGCCCTTGTAATAGACCTCAATATACAAGTCGTGATGGGCCTCGTAGAGCCTCACGTCGTAGTCGTAGGTGATGTCGTTGGGGTCGATATTGTTGATCAAGTCAGGACTTATCTCGGTAGTTGCAGCGCCCATATCGTCCATCGGGGTGACAACGCCCGAGCGCTTCTGGCCGGCAATGACCTTGGCGCCCTTCACCTTCACGGCAATCGTCTTTCCACGCAGGCGCTTGAGACCGTTACGAGCGTAGGAGGCAATCTGTGCCCTCTCGCCGGCGGCAAGAAGGGTCGTGGTGCCCAGCGGCTCAAACGTGCCGTCGGGCTGCGGCAGTGCCACCATGGCCTGGAGTATCAGGTAGGGCGACTTGTTGACCAGGAAGATGTTGTCTTTGATGTTGAGCGACTGGGGAATCGCTACAGTGAGCACGTTGCCGGTGCTGGTAGTTGTCGCCGAGTCGGCACCTGCCTGTGCCATAGCGCAGCAGCCCATCGAGAGCAGTAACAGGAGTAGAGTGAGAATACGTTTCATGACGTTTTGAATCAATATTTACATTTATATTTATCGCAAATATAATGCTATGCCGCCACTATTGCAAGAGCAATTTCCCATTTCGGGCGCCCCAGCCCGGTGGCAGCACAAGAAACCGAAGGAGGCACCTCACAATCGAGGTGCCTCCTTTGGCATTTACTGTTCAGTCGCGGCTTGGAGCCTGCGCCATCGCTGCACGGGCATCACTTGGCGACAACGCGCTTGCGGGCTGTGGTGGAGCCGTCGCTGTAGGTGAGGCGCTCGATCACGACCTGGCCCACGCCCTCGGGCAGCACCTTGAGCTCACGGCCTTGCAGGTCGTAGTAGCTGCGTGCCACCACGGTCTTGGCAGCCACCTGAGTGGCAGAGACGCCGGTATTCTTGGCGCGGAGCACGAGATTGTAGGTGCGCGAGAGCTTGCCCACGGTGAGGGTAGCCCAGGCCTGTTCGCCCACAGTCTTGTTGTGCAAGGTGACCATGTTGCCGTCGATCGAGAGGTTGTCGCTGCAAGTCCACACTGCATTGTTTGGTGTGCCCACGAGAAAGTCGCTATACACGCTGTCGAGGGTCTCGCCGTCGGCAAGCAGCAGCATGGCCACGGCAAAGCTGTTGTAGTCGCAGTCGCGCAGAGCCTTGAGCGAGGGGTAGCAAGCCGTCTGGTACTCAAAGGCGTCGTCGATGGTGAGTTGTGTAAACGCACGCTTGGTGAGACCCACTGCACCTATGGTGTCGTCGTAGGGCACGGTGGCATTCACCTGCTTGTCGTACCAGTTGGTACCCACCTCAAGGTAGTAGCAAGCATCGTTGTAGCCCATCACATTGCCAGGATTGTCGCCGCCGTTCACGTTCCACTTGCCGGCATTGTAGCTGTTGCTGAGTTTGGTGACGTAGATGTCGGCGCGGGCATCGCTAGGATAGCCCAGCAGGCCGGCCACGTTGCCGTAGCCCGACACCTCGCCAAAGTTGTAGCAGTCGGTCATCCACGGGCGGCCGCGGCCGATGAGGCCGCCGTAGCATGTGCCCTCGTCGGAGGTAGCCACTACGTTGCCAAAGTTGGCATCGCCCTTGAAGATGTCGTGCTTGCTCGAGAAGTAGCCGGCCAGGCCGCCCACCTGGTAGCCCGACGCAGTGACGTTGCCGGCATTCCAGCTGTCGTAGATGCAGCATCCGCCTATGCCCACCAGGCCGCCTATGTTGCCGGTCGACGGGTTGCTGCCCGTGATGTTGCCGGTGTTGGAGCAAGCAATGATCACAGCTGCGGTGTCTCCGTCAAAGCTGCCGGCCAGGCCGCCCAGGCTGTTGTAGCCGTTCACGTTGCCGGTGTTGTGGCAGTCGATGATGGTGTCGGGGGCCGACGACGAGGCCATGAGGTCGCCGCCTATGCCGCCCGAGAAGTAGGTTTTGTAGCCCTCGTCGGTGACGATGTTGCCCGTGTTGTGGCAGCGGCTCAGCGTGGTGCCGGCCCGCATGTCGCCAATGATGCCGCCCAGGTAGAACGCTTTCATATTGCTACTTTGGGCAGGCGTGAGGTCGCCCGTGTTGTAGCAACTGTCGATGACCAGGCGTTGAGCCTGGGTGTGGGCCGCAGCACGGCCGGCGATGCCGCCACCAAACTGCACAACCATCATCGAGCCCGAGTTGTTGCAGTAGCTCACTGCCGAGGGCGTGAGGGCGCTGCCCACGATGCCGCCCACCTCGTTGCCAGTGGCAATGAGGGCGCCCGCGTTGCTGCAACGATAGAAGGTGGCCGAGGCCGAGCCGGCGATGCCGCCCAGGTCCTTGGCGCCCTCGATCATACCGTCGTTGGTGCAACTGTCGATGCGCACTGCCGAACCGGCATTGCTCAAGGCCAGGATACCGCCGCTGTACATTGTCTTCGACGAGATGTCGCCCGAGTTGTGGCAGTTGCTTATCGTGCTGCCGCTGTAGGCTTGCGCCACGATGCCGGCGGCACAATTGTAGGCCGCGCTCACAGTGCTACGGTTGGTGAGGTTGCTGGCCTTGCCGTAGAGGCGTGCCACAAAGGCCGCACTGTAGTTATAGCCCTTGAAACTGCACGAGTCGACTGTGAGGTTGTGAATCCAGCCAGCAGCTCCCACCGTGCCAAAGATGGCTGTGGTGGTAGAGGTGTTGTTGCCGCTGTTGTCGAGGGCGATGTGCCTGAACGTCTTGCCATTGCCGTCGAAGTCGGCGGCAAAGATATTGCTCATGGCTACAGGGGTAAAGGTGCAGCCCGTGAAGTCGATATCGTTGTTCACCTTGAAGTGTCTGCCGGCATAGTCGTAGCCTGTGGAGGCCACAAAGTCGGCCAGGCTCTGCATGTCGGCAGGGGTCTTGATGAGGTAGGGCACAGCTGCCGTGCCGTCGCCGTCGAAGATGTCGCCGTTGAGCGTGCACAGGGGGATGAGCCGCTTGCTCTGGCCAAGGCTCACGACAAGCGTGTCGAAGGCGGCTCCGCTGTGCGGCACTTGCGCGCTGAGGGTGGTACCTGCGATACCGAAGGCCGTGCCCTTGAGCAGGCCGCAGGTCACGGTGGCCGTGTTGTTGAGCGTGGCCTTGGTCATCATGCTCGATGCATACTCGCCATCGGCAAAATACACGGGCGAGAGCGAGGCGAGCCTGGCCCCCTCGAGGGTGCTGGCTGCCTTGAGTACAGGATAGGCATTGGCGGCCTGCACATAGCTGTCGCCCAGGTTGTCGAGCTTGCCGCTGGCCAGCTGCGAGGCCTTGAGGCCTGTCACGCCGTCGGCATCGGCATTGGCCACGGCACGGGCCTTTTGCAGCTGACTGTCGTAGTAGCAGGCCGTGTAGGCCGATGTGGTTGAAGCACCTGCCATCTGCCCGGCAGCGGTAACGTCGGCAGTAGCGTTGACAAAGCCGTAGTTGACAGCGGCCTCTGTCTTGGCGCCGCTCTCGTAGCCCACGATGCCACCCACCTGGTTGCACGAGGTGACCGTGCCGGTGTTGACCACGCTCTTGAGCTCGGTCTTGCTGCTGTTGCCTATGATGCCGCCCGCGGCATATTGCCTGCCGGCAGGCTGGTAGCTGTTGATGTAGACAGCATTCACCTGCCCCACATTCTCGCAATTATACACAAGGGCACTTGCGCCATAGCCCACGATGCCGCCGGCCGAGTTGTTGCCCACAAGCACGGTGCCGGCATTGTAGCAATTGCTCACGGTGGCGCCCTTGTTGAGCACACCCGTGATGCCGCCGCCGCGGGCAAAGTAGACCACAACCGTGGCATAGTTGGCACAGCTGTCGATCAAGCCGTAGCTCTGACCGGCGATAGCGCCCCCATAGGAGAAAATCTTGAACTGGGCATTCTTGCCAATCACTACGTTGCGCACAACGCCGTTGGCTCCCACGTTGCCAAAGAGACCGCCATAGTAGGTGCTGTTGGGATCGCGGGGATTCACCTCGCCAGGAGTCTTGCCGGCAGTGTTGCCCTCGGCATAGAAGCCCACCTTGTTGACCACAAAGTTGTCGATAGTGTGCCCTTGGCCGTTGAAGTTGCCTTGAAAACGCAGCTTGCCATTGTCGGCATAGTCGATGGGATTGATGGTGTCGCCTTGGCAATCGATGTCGGCCACCACCTTGATGTACTTGCCCTCGAAGGTGAGCGAAGCATTGTTGCTGATGGTGCTGAGCTGCTCAAGCTCTTCGCGGGTGCCAATTTCCCAAGGAGCTGCAGCGCTGCCGTCGCCCTTGAAGGGCATGGGCGCAATGTTGACAAAGAGCAGCTTGGCTGCCTTGTTACGGCTTACTTCGATAGTATCGGTATACTGGTTGTAGTTGAGCTTGGCCGTACCGTTGTCGAAGACAAAGGCATAGCCGCCCGCGGTGCTGTAGTGGCCATCGACCACTGCACGCCACACGAGATTGCCCGTCACAGGATAGGTGAAATTGTTGCGCACCAGGTCTACATTGTCGCCCGAGGCGAGGATGATAGGAGCCGAGGCTACCACGGCAATGTCGGTGGTGTCGGCCTGCTTGATGCGCGGATACATGCCTTGGGTGAAGGTCCACACGCTGCTGTCGAAGCCTGGCAGGCCGGCAGCGCCGGTCATCTCGGCCGTGTTCTTGCCATAGGTGGCATTGGTCATGTCGGCCATCTGCTGGTCGAAGTAGCAATTGTTGAACGTCACGTAGTCGTGCTTGTCGCCCATAAGGGCTGCAACCGAGTCGGTCGAAGCCGTGCGCACAATCACGCTCGAGTAGCAATCGTTGAACGTCGAGGTGAGATAGGTGCCCGAGGTCTCGCCTGCGATTTTGGGCGTCTCCCCCACCAGGCCGCCCACATCGGTGCCATAGCTGTTCACCACCTGGCCCGAGGTGTAGCAATTGCTGGCCGTGACGTTGTAGACAGCGCCGACGAGACCGCCCAAATACACCTGGTCGGTGCCGGCAGCCAGCAGACGTGCAGCCGTATAGCAGCGGTCGACCACGACATGGCCGGCCTCGCCTGCGATACCGCCCAGCAACACCTGCTTGCTTTGGTTGGTATAAACCGTGCCGCTAAACGAGCAGTCGCTCGCCTTGACAAGCGGGGAGGACGAGAGCGGGCGTGTGATGAAGCCAGCTACACCGCCGGCAAACTGCTGGGTGGAGAGCAGCAGTACAGTGCCGCCCGAGACGCTCACGTTGCTCAGGTCGTTGTAGGCAAAGCCCACTGCGCCTCCCACATAGCCGTAGGCCTGCACGCTGGCGCCCTCAACCTTGACATTACTCACTGGGCCCATGCTGCGGCCGGCCACGGGGCCCACGTTGAAGCCCGTCGACGAAAGAGTGACGTTGGCCATCTCAATGTTGTCGATCGAGCCCCAGTTGCGACCCACAAGCACGCTGGCATTGTAGCCAGGCGTGGTGACGCGGGCATGGTCAAATTTTATGTTCTTGAGCACTGCATCGGGGCCGGTGACGCCGAAGAGGCCCACATAGTCGTAGGCATAGTCCTGGAGCTTGAAATGCTTGATGGTGTGCCCCTGGCCGTCGAGGGTGCCGTCGAAGCGATAGTCGCTGGTACCTATGGGCACATAGGTCGACGTCCACCCGGTGAAATCGATGTCGGCAGCCAGTGCAAAATGCACGTCCTTGTAGACGGGATAGTAGCTGTCATTCTGCAAGTCGGCGGCTTGGGTGCCGCGCTTTGAGGCATCGGTCTTGACCGAGACGGCCAGTGCCAGCAGGTCGTCGGGGGTCTTGATCAGGTAAGGATCGGCTTGAGTACCGCTTCCTGCAAGATTCAATGCGGGCTTCGACGGGAAGGTGAAGGCGGCTGCCGTCGAGAAGCTGCTGCTCTCATACATGGTTGAGATGGAGCCCGCAGTAGAGCTTACCATCCACTTGTCAAACACCACACGCGACGAGTCGCCGGCCGTGCAAGTGGTAGTGATGGGGTCGAGCAGCATGGCCGAAATCTTGACGGTGGTATCGCCTGTCACAGTCTCGGTCATGGGATAGTTGCTGAATGTGCCGAAAAACGACAGGGAGAACAGCGACTGGGGGTCGACCGTGATCGTCTTGTCGTAGTTGAGGTTCAAGTCGAGCGACACATAACCCGAATTGGTGTACACGTGCTCCAGGCGAGCCTTGTCGTCGCCCGTCTGGCGCACATAGATCCAGTCGTCGACGTTGGTCACGCTGCGACGCTTGGTAGAGAAGTAACGGTCGTAGCTCACGACCTTGTGTGTAGAAGTGCCGTTGGGGGTTACAACGTCGGTGTAGGTTTGCACGCCGGCCGTGAGATAGTAGCCCTTATAGGCTCCCGAAGCGATGAAAAAGGCATAGGAGGTCTCGAGGTGGATGTTGCCACCCTCGATCACGCCCTTCACAGGCTCGGTAGTGCTGTACACACCATTGTCGTCGTCGATGCTGTAGAGCCACACGGGGCCCTGCGAGATGTCGGCGACGTGTTGTGGATAGATGGTGACCGTGCCAGCCGACATATCGATGTGGGCACCTACGCTCACGTCGCTGTAGACCAGACCGGTGATGGTGACACTGTCGTCACTCACCTTGGTGACAGTGGCTGCAGTGTTCACAAGCAAAACGTTGCCCGAAGGGTGCGATATCAAGTATCGCTTGCCCACGTAGTCGTCGATCGAGCCCACAGCTGCTGTCGACTTCACTCGCTTGGAGAAGATGGAGCGAGCCTTGGCGCTGAGTTGCCCCGCCACGCAGGGCTTGCCCACGTCGCGGTTCACTGTAGCCTGCTTGATGCTCGATGCATCCACTTCATTGGCTGCCGGGGCAACCTTCACCTCGTTGTAGGCGGCAACGCGGCGATTGGGCTCCACGACATCGGTGGCCAGTGCTCCCACGCATGTGAGCACCAGCATCATCAATAGAGTAAATTTTCGCATAAGCTTTAGATTGATTAATAAAGGACAATTATAAGCAAAATTCTTTAAAATGCTACAAATTTACACTTTTAAACAAATAAAACCAATAATCTAAAAATTATTTTTGGCATTATATTACATTTGTTTGCTTTGTTGATGGTGCGTCGAGATTGATGTTACGGTATTCTCCTTTCATGTGTTTTCGCTGAGCCGTGACGTGGCTATGGCACTGGGGCGTGACAAAAACGAGGAGAGGCTCATTGAGTCTCCCCTCGTAGTGTGGTTGTGCAGTTGCTTATGGGTCAGGTTATTTCCCGGCAAGGAGCTTGACGCCGATGCCGGGGATGTCGTGAAGGGTGACCTTGCCGTTCTCTACGGTCATGCCCGAGAAGCGGTCGTTGGCAATGAGCAGGTTGCCGTCGAGGTCGGCCCAGTCGACGAGCGGTGCCAGGTTGGCCGCTGCGGTCACGGCACACGAGGTCTCGGTCATGCAACCTATCATGATTTTCATGCCCAGGGCACGTGCCAGCACCACCATCTTGTAGGCTTCGTTCATGCCCGTGCTCTTCATGAGCTTGATGTTGATGCCGTCATACACACCCTTGAACTTGGTGATATCGCCTATGCGCTGGAAGGCCTCGTCGGCGATGATGGGCAGCGGCGAGCGCTCGCGCAGCCAGGCTGTCTCGTCGATCCACGTCTTGTCGAAGGGCTGCTCCACAAAGAGGCAGTTGCGCTCCTTGAGCCAGTAGCACATGTCGAGGGCGTGCTGCTTGTCTTTCCAGCCCTGATTCACGTCGACGCAGATGGGCACATCGGGCATCATTTCGCGTATGATGTCGATGGTCTGCTGGTCCTTGTCGAGGCCCATTTTCACCTTGATCACCTTGTAGGGCGCGGCTTCGCGCACTTTTTGGCGCACCACGTCTTCGGTGTCGATGCCTATGGTGAAGCTCGTGTTGGGTGTCTTGGCCGGGTCGAGGCCCCATATTTTGTACCAGGGCTGACCCATGATTTTGCCCAGCAAGTCGTGCAGGGCGATGTCGACGCCGGCCTTGGCGGCACGGTTGCCCGGCTCCACGCCGTCGACATAGGCCAGAATGTCTTCCATCTTGAAGGGGTCGGTGAACTGGCCCAGGTCGAGCTTGCCCAAGAACTTGGTCACGCTCTCCACGCTCTCGCCCAGATAGGGGGGCATGGAGCACTCGCCGTAGCCCACAATGCCGTCATACTCGAGCTGCACCTGCACATCGGGGGTGGTGGTGCGGCTGTAGCGTGCCAGGTTGAAGGCGTGGCGCAGCTTGAGCTCGTAGGGGGCAAACGAGAGTTTCAGGTGTCCGCTCTTGGCCACTTTGCGCGTGGCGCTGCCTGCGGCCGAGAGCGAGATGGGCGCCGTGGCAGCCACCAGGCTCAGGCCTGCGCCCATGATAAATTTTCTGCGGTTTATCATAATTTTCTAAATTTATTTTTTTGCTGTGTCGTGATAGCAAGGTTGAAACTTGAGTTAGAAGTACCAGGGGTGGTTGCGCACCCATGTGATGCCCGTGCTGCCCTCCTGCCCGTCGATGCGGCTGCACGAGATGGGGTCGTAGAGATAGGACGGGTCGGCAGGGTCGAGATTGTTGATTTTCACCTGTCCCGAGCAGTGTATATAGTAGCCGTCGTGCAGGTAGATGCCCACATGGGTGACGCGGCCGGTGGCATTGTTGCCAAAGAAGAGCAGGTCGCCCAGCTTGCACTGGCGCCAGTCGGTGCCGGCGATTTTCATGCCTGTGAGTGCCTGTTGCGAGGCGTCGCGCTGCAAGATGATGCCGCAGGCAAAGTAGCTCACCTTGGCCAGGCCCGAGCAATCGGTGACCTTGGTCGAGGTGCCGCCCCACAGGTAGCTCGAGCCCATCATGCGTCGGGCTGTCGACTCCACGAGTTGGGCGCTGAAGGGCTGCTGAGCCCACTGCGAGAGCTCCTGCACGTCGGTTTGCGGCACATAGCCCTGGCGGCCGTCGGGGGTGGCGAGCAGCAGCCACTTGCCTTTCTTGCCCTTGTACTCAAGGATGTTGCCCAGCACCAGGTCGCTCACGGTCGCGTCGCCCTTGGGCTCGGTCACGAGGCGGGAATCGTAGGTGGTGACGATGTAGCGCGTGGCCTTGCGCCAGGCCTGCAGCTGCTGGGCAGTCATAAAGGTGATCGAGCTCTGGGGCACATAGGAGATGTAGCCGTCGGGGGTGACCACACGTGCCCACTCGTCGGTGAGCTGTATCACTTTCACAGGAGTGCCCATGATAGCCTGTGTGGCCATCTCGGCAGCGTGACGGCCCTCGACGCGGCACGTGGCTATCGAGAGCTTGACCAGGGCCCAGCGCTTGCCGGGGTCGACGGTGTTTTCGAGCACGATGAGGCGGTTGTCGCAGCCTGCTAAGCCATTGTCGTTGAGTTCCTTGGTCACAGCGTCTTTTTGCTCTTGGGTTCCCACTGTGCCATACACCACGAGCTGTCCGTCCTGGGTGGTGGTGTTCACATCCCACACGGCGGTGCGCCCGTCGCGGGCGATGCGTTGCTTGAGGCTGGCCAGCACTGCCGCTGCATCGCCGGCTGCCATTGCGCCCAGGCTGGAAGCTGCCAGCACCAGGGCCAAAACAATTTTAATTACTTTTTTCATCAATTCAGTCTATTCTGTGTTTTTTTTGTTTTATTCAGTTGGTTTACTCCTCGACAGGCACAATGCTGTTCACCTTCAGGTGCGAGTGCCACATGTCGTTGTAGAGGTTGCCCTTGCGCCACTCCACCTCGCCGGCCTGGAAGTCAACCGTCTCGCTGCGAATGTATTTCTTGGCAGGGCTCAGCTTGTCGCCTATGCCCTCGTTGGTGGCCAGGCGGTAGAGGTCGATGCCAGTGGCATAGTAGTCGTTGAGCACCGTGCCCTCGACCGAGCGGCCAAACGACTCGTCGGTGGGCACCCAGCCCACGCCTTCAAAGTAGGTCTCGCCCCAGTCGTGGAAGTTTTCCTCGCCCGGGTGAAGCATGTAGCCGCTCTCCCAGCGAGCCGGGATGCCAATGGCACGGCACAGCGTGATGTAGAGCAGGGTCACCTGGCCACAGTCGCCGTGCTTGTTGAGCAGCACATACTCGGGGATGTTGCGTAGCGTGCTGTACTCGCGGGCTCCGGCCCAGGGAAAACGCTGGGCTATCCAGTGATAGATGCGCGAGGCGGCAATCACAGGGTTCTCGTCGAGGTCGCCCACGATGTCCTCGGCCAGCTCTCGCATGCTGTCGGTGACAACGATGTGCGGGCCCTCGCTCGAGGTGTAGCGCGCATATTGTGCATCGTGGCGGTAGGGCTGCACCAGGGCCACGAGGTCTTGCTGGCACAGGTGTCGCTCGCCCACATCGTAGCCGAAGGTATACTCAAAGTGGGTGGGCTTGCCCTTCTCGGCTTGGGCTTCCATATACACGGTGTGATGCTTGCTGCCCTGGCTGTAGGTCACAGGGCGGTTGCTGCTCTCGAGCTTGATGTTGCGCTGGCGCAGGTTCTCATAGGGGAAAGGCATCCACACGCGCAGCGTCTCGCCGGCCGGCACGGCGTCGGCATCGACATCGAGCGTGAAGGTGATGTTGACGTGGCGCCAGTCGCGCACGCCGTGGGCATCGGGCTGCTTGGCCATGGCCTGGCGGAAGATGTTGAGGTAGCTGCCCGCCTCGGCATCGCTGTTGCGGCGGTTCTCCTGCTTGAACTCGTCGCCCAGCAGCCACAGGTTGCGCACACTCTTGCGAAACCAGCGTTCCTGCCCGTCGATGCGCATCACCTCGAGGGCACGGCTCTGTTTCCAGTGCTGTATCTGCTCGGGGGTGACCTGCGGGTACTTGTCGTGTATGGCTTTCATGCCCTGCTCGGGCGTCATGTTGAAGTCTTTGCCTATGCGCTCCATGATTTGGTTGAGCGAGTCGATGGTCACAGCCTGCTGCTTGCGCACCTTGCCGGGCAACTGCTTCATCACGCGCTCGGCACGGGCAAACTCGCCCTGGTCGATGAGCTGGTCGACCTGGGCGCGCCAGTCGTTGCCAGCCTGGGCCGTAGCAGCCATGGCGGCACAAGCCAGGCCCAATAGGATAAGTCTTATGGTCATTTACTATGGTTTTTGTTAGTTTACAAAAGTAACAATAATTTTTGACAAAAATCCACGCCGCAGGGCACTTTATGCACCATTTTGCCGCAATGGCACGCGATGTGCAGCCACAGCGCCCCAGGGCTTGGATGAAAAGAAACTCCGGGCACACGCGCAGTGCGCAAGGTGTGTCCGGAGTGATATTACAATAATCGGTGTAGTGCAAGCATGAGGTGCCGCGCGTGGCTACGGCCTACTTGCACAGCGACTGCACGATGTGCTTCACGTCGTCGCCCAGCTTCTCGGCCTGCTCCATGGTGTGAGCCTCGCTGTAGATGCGTATGATGGGCTCGGTGTTGCTCTTGCGCAGGTGCACCCAGCTGTCGGGGAAGTCAATTTTCACACCGTCGATGGTCGTGAGCTTCTCGCCGGCATAGTGCTTCTCCACAGCCTTGAGTATGGCATCGACGTCCATGTCGGGGGTGAGCTGCAGCTTGGTCTTGGCAATGCTGTATTGCGGATAGGTGCGCTTGAGCTCGCTCACCGTCTTGCCGCTCTTGGCCAGCAGGGTGAGGAACAGGGCCACGCCCACCAGGGCGTCGCGGCCATAGTGCAGCTCGGGATAGATGACTCCGCCGTTGCCCTCGCCGCCTATCACTGCGCCTATCTTGCGCATGAGCGTGGTAGCGTTGACCTCGCCCACGGCCGATGCCTCGTAGCGGCAATGATATTTCTTCTCGGTGACGTCGCGCAGCGCACGCGACGACGACAGGTTGCTCACTGTGGGGCCAGGGGTGCACGAGAGCACATAGTCGGCCACAGCCACGAGCGTATATTCCTCGACAAAGAACTCGCCGTTTTCCATCACGATGGCCAGGCGGTCGACGTCGGGGTCGACCACAAAGGCCACGTCGGCCTTGCCCTGCTTCATGTAGTCGCTCACGGCGGTGAGGTTCTCGGGTATGGGTTCGGGCGTGTGGCCGAAGTTGCCTGTGGGGTCGCAGAAGAGCTTCACCACATGTTTCACACCCAGGGCCGTGAGCAGCTTGGGAATGGCCACGCCGCCCACCGAGTTGACAGCATCGACAGCCACGGTGAAGTCGGCCTTCTTGATAGCGTCGACGTCGACCAGCTTCAGAGCCTTTACGGCATCGATGTGGCGGCGCAGGCATGTGTCGTTGTACTCCACAGCGCCAAGGTGGTCGACCTGGGCATAGTCAAAATCCTCGGCCTCGGCGATGCGCAGCACCTCCTTGCCTTGGGCGTCGGTCAGGAACTCGCCTTTCTCGTTCAAGAGCTTGAGGGCATTCCACTGCTTGGGGTTGTGGCTGGCGGTGAGGATGATGCCGCCGCAAGCCTTCTCCCAGGTCACGGCCAGCTCGGTGGTGGGCGTGGTGGCCATGCCTATGTCGACCACATCAAATCCCATGCCCTGCAAGGTACCCACCACGATGTCGCGCACCATGTGGCCCGAGAGGCGGGCGTCGCGGCCCACGACAATCACGTTGGATGTGAGCTGGGTGGTGCGGCGAATGAATGTGGCATAGGCGCTGGTAAACTTCACGATGTCGAGCGGCGTGAGCCCCTCGCCAGCGCGGCCGCCTATGGTGCCACGTATTCCAGAAATAGATTTAATTAATGACATTGTACTGCTTTAAGTTAATTATATTTAGTTGCTTCATGAAAAGTCTTCTTTCCCCTGCTTGTCGTGCAGCCGTGACGACACTGTCGCCGGCGGCGGCACCCTCATCATTATATGATTATATGCGGCTCTTGAAGTAGCGCAGGTGATACATGTAGGGCACCACGCTGCTTATCTCGCCCGTCCAGCCATACTGCGACTTCACCACCAGGTTCACCTCGCAGTCGACGCCCAGGTACTTGAGCGGCATCTGCATGCCGTAGCCCCACTGCGACGAGGTCTCGAGGCTGTAGTCGTCGTAGAGGAAGGATGTGGCCGTCTGGCTCATGTCGTCGGCATTGCCGCTGCCCACCCACAAGCCGCCTTGCGTGTACCACGTGTTCAGGTTGTAGCGCGTGTAGCGGAAGTATATCGTCTGCGATTTGCGTGCCCTGTTGCCCACGCGGTCGCCCGTCTTGAGCACCTGCATGTAGACGTTGCCGTCGGGGTCGAGCTTGTAGTAGGGAGCATCGCTGCCCACCTTGAAAACGGTGTCGGCAGGCACATCCTCAATTTCAAAATTGGCGAGGAAGGCGTTGCAGGCGTGGCGCTCGTCGTTGAGCATGTCGCTGTAGCTCTCATTGTCGCTGCACGAGGCAAAGCCTGCTGCCACCAGCGCCATCATGCACAGCATTGAAATCGATCGGAGTGTTCTCATTTCTCTTGAATGTATATATTTGTGTTAGGTGTCTTGTATTATATTTTTGTTTCACAACGTTTCGAGTATCTTGAAGTAGGTGTCGAGAGTCTCGTCGACGGTGCCGTGCGAGTCGCCGCCAGCAGCGTTCTTGTGCCCGCCGCCGCCAAAGTAGCGCTTGCATATCACGTTCACGTCGAGGTCGCCTTGCGAGCGGCACGACACCTTGATTTTGTCCTTGTCCTCGCGAATGAAGGTGGAAAATGCAATGCCCGGAATGGCCAGCGGCTTGTTGACCAGCCCCTCGGTGTCGCCCTTCTTGTAGCCGTAGTGCTCGAGCTCGTCGAGGGTGAGCACAATCAAGGCCGCGTGCTTGTCGGGATAGAGTTGCATCTTCTGGTCGAGGGCATAGCCTTGCAGGCGCAGGCTGTCGGCGCTATAGGTGTTCATTGCCAGGTTGTAGAGCTGTTCCTTGGCAATGCCGCAGCGCAGCAGCTGGGCCACAATCTCGTAGAGCTCGGGGTCGTTGCTGCTATAGGTGAGGTTGCCCGTGTCGGTGGTGATGCCCACATAGAGGCACGAGGCGGCCTGGCTGTCGATGGCCTGGGTCCAGCCCAGCTGCATGAGCACGCGATACACCAGCTCGCAAGTCGACGAGGCATGCTCTTGCGATATCTTCACGTCGAAGCAGTCGTCGGGCTCCAGGTGGTGATCGATGAGCACCCGCGGCGCACGCGACTCCTCAATGATGGCGCCCAGCTCGTCGATGCGGCGCAGCACGTTGAAGTCGAGGCAGAATATCAAGTCGGCCTCACGCACCAGAAAGCGCCCGCGCAGCTTGTACTTGCTGTAGGGCACAACCTCGTGCTGCACGTCGACAAAGTCGAGCGCTCGCGGCATGCGGTCGGGCATCACCACATGGGCATCCTTGCCCATGTTGCGCAACACCCGGCACAGCCCCAGCGTGGAGCCCACCGCATCGCCGTCGGGCGACACGTGGCACGTGATCACTATGTGCTTGGCGCCCTCTACAAGCGTGCGCAACTGCTCTATGACCTTGCCGTCGATTGTTGAACTTATCATTGTACGTTTTTCTTTCGTTTAATCGACAAAATTACGTCAATCGCACATCTTTACCAAAATTTTAAGAAAAAAACACACATT
>Ga0256404_1006348_pt1 | contig 19693 bp, 15 predicted proteins | sample RumenRJG_01DNA_FD_185990 | JGI IMG/M metagenome (GOLD analysis project Ga0256404, IMG submission 185990) | Bovine rumen microbial communities from Lethbridge, Alberta, Canada - RJG_01 | ecosystem: Host-associated > Mammals > Digestive system > Stomach > Rumen | place: Canada: Alberta | collected...
CGGCGGTATCGATTTCCTCAAGGATTCTGTGGTGCTGCGCGTCACCTACGACAGTAAGCCTAATGAAGTAGATAATCAATTCACGGTAAGAAAATCACAATGGAGAAACGTCTAATTATTTTGTTGCTGGCCGTAGTCGCAGCGCTGCCCCGGCTGTATGCCCAGAGTGAGTCAGGTATGATTCTAGGACTGGAGGTAGAGAAGAAAATCAATAAGCAGTTGGGTGTCAGTTTGGAGGCCGACTACCGTAGTCGTAATGACTTCAAGACCTCCGACCGCTGGAGTGTGGGCTTGAATGCGGATTATAAGTTGACCAAGTGGCTGAAGGCCGACGCTGGCTATACTTATCTGAATACTCATTTCGGAGAGAAGATCACGAAGGGGGCATCGAAGACAAAATGGCGTCCCAGCTACTGGGGACCGCGTCATCGCTTTCATGCCTCTTTGGGGGCTGACTACAAAGTGTGGAGCAATCTTCGCGTGTCACTTCGTGAGCGTTGGCAGTATACCTATCGCCCCGAGAAGAATGTAGAACGCTGGAAGATTGATGAAACCCTGAAGACGAAATCGCTGGATAGTGATTATATCCGTGAGTCAAAAGGCAAGCATCAGCTCCGCACCCGTCTGCAGGTGGAATGGGACCAGAAGCGTGCTATGTTCACTCCCTACGCTAATGTGGAGTTCTATAACAGTATGGCTATCGAGAAAATCCGCTATACCGTTGGCACGGATATCAAAATCGCCAAACAGCATTCTTTCGGTCTCTACTATCGCTTCCAGGATATGCGAAACTCGGATGCCGAGGATGCCGATCCTGATATGCATTATTTCGGCGTAGGCTATAAACTAAAACTCTAAAACAAGTAAAGATGATGAAAAAGTATTTTCTTGCCGTCTTCCTGATGGCGCTAACTGGTGGCATGATGACATCGTGTGGCGATGACGATACCAGCGAATATGATGGATATAAGACCGTGACGGATGATGAAAAGGAGAATGACAGCGATACTACGGTCGTTGTACGTGACACCCTTGCCGTGAATATCGTATGGGATGGTACCACCGTCCAACTGACAGGTGATGTTGACTCTGTCTCCTATACGCAAACGGGTGGCGATGTGGTGATTACCTCCAATATCGACAGATTCCTGGAACTGACCCTTAGTGGTTCAACCTCTGATGGTTCTCTCCTGGTCTACAGCCTGAAGAAGTATGGCATCATCCTGAATGGTGTCAGTATTACCAATCCGGATGGAGCCGCAATCAATAACCAGTGTGGCAAAAGTCTGTTCCTGACCTTGGCGGATGGTACGGTGAATACCTTGACGGATGGTGAAAATTATGCCGAACGGACATTCGACCAGAAGGGTACTTTGTTCAGCGAGGGACAGATTTACTTTGGCGGAACTGGTTCACTCACAATCAATGGCAACGGAAAGAATGGCATTGCCTGCGACGACTATATCGTTATGAATGGCGGCACCATCAAGATTGATGTGGAAGATACGGGTTCTAACGGCATCAAAGTAAACGATGGCTTCACGATTAACGATGGTGTGCTGACCATTGACGTGAAAGCTGATGCGGCTCGCGGTATCCGTTGTGAGGCCCGTACCACGATAGCTGGTGGTACTACGACCATCACGACATCTGGCGACTGTGAGACTGAAACTGTCGAAGGGGTAGAGGATGCCTCTTCTGCAGCAGGTATCAAGTGTGACAGCCTGTTCCTGATGACAGCCGGAACCCTGACTATCACCAGTAAGGGTGATGGCGGCAAGGGTATCAACTGCGCCGATAGCGTGAAGTTCTGTGGCGGAACGCTGTATGCCGAGACGAAAGGCAGTAATGACGAAGGAAAGCCCAAGGCTGTGAAGGGTGATAAGGGTATTATTGTCAGTGGCGGCTCGTTCACGGCTAAATGTGTGAAGAGCTGGGCGCTCGACAATGGTGTTGATACAGAAGACCCCAAACAGCGTGTCACCATCCTGGGTGCGCCCACGACGAACACCGTTCAGAAACGCAACGTCGTTATCAAATATGAATAAAATCTGCCATAACTTTTTGTTATTCGGCAAAGATTTCATACCTTTGCACGAAATATCAGAAAGTTATGGCAACTGAAAAGATTAGAATTAAGGATATCGCAGAGCGGGCGGGAGTGTCAGTGGGCACTGTCGACCGCGTTTTGCATGAAAGGCCTAACGTGTCTCCTGCAGCACGGGAGAAGGTAGAGAAGGCCTTGGCAGAAATGGATTATCAGCCTAATGTATATGCTTCAGCATTGGCTTATAATAAGGATTATTTGTTTTGTTGCGTCATCCCGATGCACGAAAGTGAAGCCTATTGGGACGAGATTGAAGAAGGCGTGAAGGCATGTACCGCCCTCAGGCGTGATTTCCATATCTCCCTGAAGATTTTGTATTACGAGCGCTTCAACTCGGCTTCTTTTGAGAATATTGCCAAGGAATGTCTGGATGCTAATCCTGATGGTGTCATCGTAGTGCCAGCCCGACTGGATATCACTCGCGATTTCACGGAACAGTTGTCCGACCGTAATATTCCTTTCATCTTGCTTGACTCCTATCTGCCGGATTTGAAGCCATTGGCTTTCTATGGTCAGGACTCTTTCCAGAGTGGCTATTTTGCAGCCCGTATGATGATGCTGATTGCATCTAAGGAACAGGAGATTATGATGATGAAGCAGCTCAACAACGGACATGTCGGTTCTAAGCAGCAGTCCAACCGTGAGACTGGCTTCCGTCATTATATGCGTGACCACTTCCCTGAAATATCAATTATTGACGTTGATCTCCCTCTTGGTGGTACGAAGGCACAATACGATAAGATCCTGGAGGACTTCTTCAAGGAGCATCCTCATGTGCACCATTGTATCACCTTCAATTCCAAGGCCCACCTCGTTGGCGAGTTCCTGTTGCGTACCAATCGTCGTAACGTGCAGATTATGGGTTACGATATGGTGCCAAAGAATGCCGAATGTGTGCGCCAGGGCAGTATCTCGTTCCTGATTGCCCAGCATGCCTATATGCAGGGCTATGCCTGCGTGGAGACCCTTTTCCAGGCTATCGTACTGAAGAAGGAGGTGAATCCCGTGAACTACATGCCTATTGAACTGCTGGTCAAGGAAAACATTGAATTCTATCGCCGAACGAATGTCGGATAAAAAACAAACTATTATTTATGGAACTTAAAACTTATCTCAAAATCAATCCTGCAGACTCTGTCGTTGTCTGTTTGGTAGAAAAGAAAAAAGGCGACGTCATCGAAACTGGTGGCGAACGTGTGGTGCTGGCCGAGGATATACCTGCTGGTCATAAGGTGCTGTTGCGCGATGTGAAGCAGGGTGAGAACATCATCAAATACGGCTATCCTATTGGTCATGCTCTTAAGGATTTGAAAGCTGGCGAATGGGTGAATGAGAATAATCTGAAGACGAATCTGTCTGGTACGCTTGAATATACATATTCTCCTGTTAACGAGGTACTTAATATCAAGAAGGAGAACAGGACCTTTAAGGGTTATGTTCGTAAGAATGGCGATGTGGGCGTACGTAATGAGATATGGATCGTGCCTACTGTAGGCTGTGTCAACGGTATTGCCGAGCGCCTCGCAAAACAGTTGCGTGAGGAGACCGGTTGCAAGGATATCGATTCTATCTATACCTGGCATCATAACTACGGTTGTTCGCAGCTGAGCGGTGACCACGAGAATACCCGCAAGGTGCTTCGCGACATTGTGCTTCATCCTAATGCCGGTGCAGTATTGGTACTGGGCCTGGGATGTGAGAACAACCAGCCTGATGACTTCATGAAGCTCTTGGGCGATTACGACAAAGACCGCATCCGCTTGCTCGTTACTCAGAAGGTTGATGGCGACGAGGTTGAGGCTGGCATGCAGATTTTGCGTGAGCTCTACGCTATTGCCAGCAAAGACCGCCGTGAGGATGTGCCTGTCAGCAAACTGCGTGTAGGCTTGAAGTGTGGTGGCTCTGACGGATTCAGCGGTATCACCGCCAATCCCCTTGTTGGTGAGTTCAGCGACTGGCTCGTGGCACAGGGTGGTACGAGCGTATTGACCGAGGTGCCTGAGATGTTTGGTGCTGAAACGATTCTGATGAACCGTTGCGAGACGCCTCAGCTCTTTGAGAAGACTGTTTCGATGATTAATAATTTCAAGGAGTATTTCCTGAGCCACGGCGAACCCGTAGGCGAGAACCCCAGTCCTGGTAACAAGGCAGGTGGTATCTCTACCCTCGAGGATAAGGCCCTTGGTTGTACGCAGAAATGTGGTCGTGCCCCTGTGAGCGGTGTGATGGAATACGGAGACCGCCTGTCGGCTACAGGCCTGAATCTCCTCTCTGCTCCTGGTAATGATCTCGTGGCTTCTACCGCTCTGGCTTCTTGCGGTTGTCACCTGGTATTGTTTACCACTGGCCGTGGTACGCCCTTCGGCACCTTCGTTCCTACGATGAAGATTGCCACCAATCCTACATTGGCCGAGCGTAAGCCCAACTGGGTGGATTTCTCTGCCGGACAACTCATTCAGGGTCGTACGATGGAGGAACTCGTGCCCGAGTTTATCGATAAGGTGCTGGCTGTTGCCTCTGGCGAGAAAGCCCGTAATGAGGAAAACGACTACCGCGAGATTTCAATATTCAAGAACGGCGTAACGCTATAGGTTTGAGGTTTGAGATTTAAGGTTTGAAATTTGAGGATTAGGATTTGAGCATTAAAATAGAATGGATGTAACAACACGAAATTTCTTTCGCCTTTTGCGTGCAGGCGTGTTCGGTCAACAGGAAAAGGTCGAACCGATGTCGGCATGCAAATGGCGGAAGACGATGTTGTTTGCCCAGGCTCATGGTGTCGAGGCCGAGACCTATGCCGGACTGGAAGTGCTCAATGAACAGTATTTCATTCAGATTATCTCCCCTGACGTGGTCAAAGAGTGGGCTTCACTATTTTCCTCCCGCCGCGCTCGTCCTGAGTATGACCTCTCATTACTGTCTCCCCGTTTGAAGAATGGGCTTGCGGCTATTGCCGAGAAGACCGATACTGCATCTGCTGACTATCAGTTGCTGGATGCCTTTGTTCATTTGGCTTATGCTCTGCTGCGTGATGACCAGTGGGTACGCCAGATGCTGGTCACAGGTGAACTGATTCGTGAACGTGGCGCTCGTGCCAGTCGTGAGCAGATGAAGACGTGGATCAAGAAGCTGCATCTTCATAAGATGATTCAGCTGGAGGGGGCTCTCCTCGTGGAACTGTTGGGACTGCAACAGGAAGAGTTGCCTTTCGAGGTCCTTCCTTCCAACTTTGATATCGACCGCTTTGCATCGGCCATTCCTCATAGTCAGGAGCAGATGCGCTTCTCACAGGGAAAAGACATCTTTGTACATACAAGTAATAAGTCGGCAATGGTGTGGAACGCCCGTCGCTCCGCCCGTTTCTTCCGATATAATCCTACGGAGAGCATAGCAAACCTCTTTTCTTCGTTTGCTAAGTCTCTGACAAATATTGAAGAGTAAGAAATCATGAAACTATCAGAACTGAAGACTGGTGAGCAGGGTGTTATTGTAAAAGTGCTGGGTCACGGAGGTTTCCGTAAACGCATCATTGAGATGGGGTTCATCAAGGGCCAGACCGTAGAGGTCTTACAGAACGCACCGCTTCAGGATCCTGTGAAATACCGTCTGATGGGTTATGAGGTGTCTCTTCGTCATCAGGAGGCCGCCCAGGTTGAGGTCGTCTCTGTTTCTGAAGCTCATGAAATGGAACAGCAGGTGTTGTTGCAAGGTCACGAGGAGGACTACTTGCAGCACCGTGCCCTGCAGCAGCGCCGTACGATTCATGTGGCGTTGGTGGGTAATCCCAACTGTGGCAAGACTTCGCTCTTCAATTATGCCTCGGGTGCCCATGCTCATGTGGGCAACTATAGTGGTGTCACCGTTGATGCCACTGAGGCCCACGCACAGATGTTCGGTTATGAGTTTCTGCTTACCGACCTGCCCGGTACTTATTCCCTCTCGTGCTATAGTCCTGAGGAGCTCTATGTCAGAAAACATCTCTCGGAGCAGATGCCCGACGTGGTGATTAATGTGGTGGATGCCTCTAATCTGGAGCGCAACCTGTATCTCACCACCCAGTTGGTGGATATGAATGTGCGTATGGTGTGCGCCCTGAATATGTATGACGAGTTTGAGCGTCGTGGCGACAAACTGGATATCCCTACGCTCTCGTCGCTCTTTGGTATGCCTATGATTCCCACGTCGTTTAAGACGGGTAGGGGACTCAAGGAACTTTTCCGTGCCGTGATTCAGGTCTATGAGGGCAAACAGGGTACCTCGCGCCATCTGCATATCAACTATGGTCACGAGATAGAACAGGGTATCAGTCATATCCAGCAGTACCTGAAGGCTGATGAACATATCCGTCAGCGTTATTCTACCCGTTATCTGGCTATCAAGCTCCTGGAGCACGATAGTGACGTGTTGCAGTATATCGGACAGCATCTTGCCGAGGAACATCGTCCTGAGGATCGTAAGCAGCTCCTTCAGGCACGAGATGTGGCTGCTGCGCGTGTGCAGGAGGAAACAGGTTCTGATTCCGAGACCGCCATCATGGATGCCAAGTATGGCTTTATCAATGGTGCGCTGAAGGAAGCCGGTTATGTGACGGGAACCAAGGAGGATACCTATCGCACGACCCACCGCATAGACCATATACTGTCGCATAAGGTATGGGGTTTCCCCGTTTTTTTCGCCATTCTCTTCATCATGTTCCAGACCACCTTCATGCTGGGCCAGTATCCTATGGACTGGATAGATGCCGGTGTAGAGTGGTTGGGCGAGTGGATAGGTACTACGATGGAGGACGGTCCGCTTCGTTCGATGCTTGTCGACGGTGTCATTGGCGGTGTTGGCAGCGTTATTGTGTTCCTTCCCCAGATTCTTATCCTCTATTGCTTTATCTCCATCATGGAGGACTCTGGCTATATGGCCCGTGCTGCTTTCATCATGGACAAATTGATGCATAAGATGGGACTTCACGGCAAGTCATTCATCCCTCTTGTCATGGGCTTTGGCTGTAATGTGCCAGCCGTGATGGCTACCCGTACCATTGAGAGCCGTCGCTCACGTCTCATCACGATGATGATACTCCCCTTGATGTCGTGCTCTGCACGCCTACCTATTTATATCATGATTATCGGTACCTTCTTCGCCGTAGAGTATCAGTCGTGGATTATGATATCCCTCTATGCCATTGGTATCCTGCTTTCGGTGGTGGTAAGTAAGGTATTCTCTTCCTTTATCATCAAGGGTGACGATACTCCGTTTGTGATGGAACTGCCGCCTTATCGTTTCCCCACACTGAAGGCTGTGGTGCGCCATACATGGGAGAAGGGTAAGGAATATCTGAAGAAGATGGGTGGTATCATCCTGGTTGCCAGTATCCTGGTGTGGGCTATGGGCTATTTCAGTTTTACGGGAGTGGCAGAGTCGATGGAGACCAGTATCATTGGCCGCATGGGACAGGCCGTTGCACCAGTCTTTGCCCCTCAGGGCTTCAACTGGCAGTTGGATGTATCGCTTATCACCGGTGTTGGCGCTAAGGAGATTGTTGCATCATCTATTGGTGTGCTGGGCGGACTGGAGTCGCTCACGCCTCTGCAGGCCTATTGCTACCTGCTCTTTGTGCTGATTTATTTCCCCTGTATAGCTACTGTCGTTGCTATTAAGAACGAGACCGGCTCCTGGCGTTGGGCTTGCGTGTCTGCCGTTTACACCACTTGTCTTGCCTGGGTGGTCTCTGCTGTGGTCTATCAGATAGGCTCTTTGCTCTGCTAGGATTATTGATACAATAAAAGACCGATACCCGCGAAGGATATCGGTCTTTTTTCTATTCTGTTGTAATTTGGTTCCGGAACTTAGTAGCTGCGGGCAATGATAACACGAGCCTTGGAAGGCTTGCCGCTTACCATATCGACACCAGGTGTCTGCTCTACGCCGAATGGCACGCAGCGGATAGTTGCCTGAGTCTCTTCCTTGATCTTTGCCTCGGTCTCGGCTGTACCGTCCCAGTGGCAGAGGAAGAAACCACCGTCCTTGATGCGCTCCTTGAACTCCTCGTAGTTGTCGCACTCGTAGATATGTGCATCACGATAAGTCTTGGCCTTCTCGAAGATGTTCTTCTGGATATCCTCGAGCAATTGCTCAACATATTCTGCGATACCCTCGATAGAGCGAGTCTCTTTCTCCAGAGTGTCACGACGCATCACCTCGATGGTGCCATTCTCAAGATCGCGGGCACCCAGTACCAGACGTACGGGAACACCCTTCAATTCGTAGTCGGCAAACTTGAATCCAGGACGCTTGTTGTCTGAGTCGTCGAACTTCACTGTGATGCCAGCCTTGCGGAGCTTCTCGATGATAGGCTGAACCTCCTTGTTGACCAGTTCCATCTGCTCGGGCTTGGTGGCGATAGGAATAATCACTACCTGGATAGGAGCCAGACGTGGAGGCAATACCAGACCGTTATCGTCAGAGTGTGTCATGATGAGTGCACCAATCAGACGGGTAGAAACGCCCCATGATGTAGCCCATACATATTCAGGCTTATTCTCCTTATTGAGATATGTAACCTCGAAAGCCTTGGCGAAGTTCTGACCCAGGAAGTGAGAGGTTCCGCTCTGTAGGGCCTTACCGTCCTGCATCATAGCCTCGATGGTGTAGGTATCCAGTGCACCGGCGAAACGCTCGGTCTCACTCTTAACACCCTGGACAACGGGTACGGCCATCCACTCCTCAGCGAACTTGGCATAGACCTTCAGCATCTTCTGTGCCTCCTGCTCGGCCTCCTCGCGTGTAGCATGAGCGGTGTGGCCTTCCTGCCACAGGAACTCACTGGTGCGGAGGAAAGGACGTGTACGCATCTCCCAGCGCATTACGTTACACCACTGGTTGCACATCAGGGGCAGATCGCGCCAAGAGTGTATCCAGTTCTTATAGGTGTTCCAGATAATTGTCTCTGAAGTAGGACGGACAATGAGTTCCTCTTCGAGTTTGGCAGAGGGGTCAACCTCAACACCACTCTTGTCTTCCTTGGCGCGCAGACGATAGTGAGTCACCACGGCGCACTCCTTGGCGAAGCCCTCTACGTGCTCGGCCTCACGGCTGAGGAATGACTTTGGTATCAGCAGGGGGAAATAAGCGTTCTGAGCGCCAGTCTCCTTGAACATACGGTCAAGCTCGTGCTGCATCTTCTCCCAGATGGCATATCCATAGGGCTTGATAACCATACAGCCACGTACAGCCGACTGTTCAGCGAGGTCGGCCTTGACAACAAGGTCGTTGAACCACTGGCTGTAATTATCGGCTCTTTTTGTTAAATCTTTTAATTCTTTTGCCATGTTTTGTTCAATATCTTTAAAAATTTTGTGCAAAGGTACAAAATAATTGAGAATTGTAGATTGCGAATTGAGTTTTTTTTCTATCTTTGCACGTTGAAAAGAGCATGTTTAACATTTTTATAAATAAAAACTAAAACGTTATGAAGAAAATGAAGACAATCATCCTGACACTCTGTGCAGGAATCGTCATGGCAGGTTGTAGCAATCTTGCCAAGGGAACAACAATCGGTGCAGCCGGCGGTGCAGTGCTTGGCGCTATCGTTGGTAAGGTAGCTGGTAATACAGCAGTAGGTGCTGCTATCGGTACTGCTGTTGGTGCTGGTACTGGTGCTCTGATTGGTAAGCACATGGATAAGGTGAAGGCTGAGGCTGAGGCTGTGAAGAACGCTCAGGTTGAGACCGTTACTGATGCCAATGGCCTGCAGGGTGTGAAGGTTACTTTTGATAGCGGTATCCTCTTTGCTACCAACTCATCTACATTGAACGCTTCTTCTCAGAACACCATCAAGCAGATTGCTGATGTGCTGAAGAACAATAGTGATGTAGACGTAGCTATCTTTGGTCACACAGACAGCACAGGTACCGATGCTATCAACAATCCTCTTTCTGAGAAGCGTGCAAAGGCTGTTGAGAGCCAGCTGAAGAAACTTGGTGTTTCTAACATCAAGCGTGTAGAGGGTCAGGGCTCAAAGAATCCTGTTGCTGATAACTCTACAGCAGAGGGCAAGAAGCAGAACCGTCGCGTAGAAGTATATATGTATGCTTCTGAGGCTATGGTCAAGGCTGCTGAGGCTGGCACATTGAAGTAAACGGCAATTGAGAATTGATAATTGACAATTAACAATTGAAAGCAATTCTTCAACGCATTAGAAAAATAGCCCAATGGGGCTTGGCATTATTCTTCGGCACTACCATTCTTTCTGTGGTAGTGCTGAAGTTTTTACCAGTCTATTACACCCCGCTGATGTTTATCCGTCTCTTCCAGTTGGACGAGATGAAGCTGAGTCATACGTGGGTGACACTAGACGAGATGTCGCCATCCATGCCACTTGCTGTGATGGCCAGTGAGGATGCAAAATTCCCTGATCACTGGGGCTTCGACTTCGAAGCTATCCAGTATGCAGCCAAGCGTAATAAAGAGCATCCTGAGAAAAACAGGTTGGGCGCTTCGACAATCAGTCAGCAGACAGCCAAGAATGTATTTTTGTGGCCCGGTCGTTCCTGGGTACGTAAGGGATTGGAAGCCTACTTTACTGTCTTGATAGAGGTGTTCTGGTCAAAGGAACGTATCATGGAAGTCTATCTCAATTCCATCGAGATGGGACCTGGTATCTATGGCGTGCAGGCTGTAGCCGAAGAGCATTTTGGATGTGATGCCAAGGACCTGACGCCCAATCAGTGTGCCCTTATTGCTGCCACGCTACCCAATCCACGTCGGTTTAGCAGTAAGGAACCTAGTCGCTATATGAAAAAACGTCAGAGGCAGATACGTGCCAACATGCGCTACGTAAAGCCTTTGGAAAAATAAAACCTCTCTTTTTCTTTGTTATTTGGGAAAAGTTTATTAACTTTGCCCCTCAGATGAATTATTAACTTAAAAGACATAAAATGGAAAACAACGCTCAACTCATTGCCCAGTGCGAGGCACGGGCAAAGGTGTGGCTCTCTCCTGCTTTCGACGAGGAGACCCGCAAGGAAGTTCAGGCTATGCTTGACGCAGAGGATAAAAGTGCACTTATCGACGCTTTCTATCAGAATCTGGAATTCGGTACGGGTGGTTTGCGTGGCATCATGGGTGCTGGTACCAACCGCATGAATAAGTATATCGTAGGTATGGCTACTCAGGGTTTTGCCAACTACATCAACAAGGCATTCCCCAACATGCAGCCTGCTGTGGTTGTAGGACACGACTGTCGTAACAATGGCCGTATGTTTGCCGAGACCGTAGCTGATATCTTCTCAGCCAACGGCATCAAGGTTTATCTCTTTGAGAGCCTCCGTCCTACACCGGAGATTTCTTTTGCTATCCGTCAGCTGAAGTGTCAGGCTGGTGTCAATGTCACCGCTTCTCACAACCCCCGCGAGTATAATGGTTACAAGGCTTACTGGGACGATGGTGCTCAGGTATTGGCTCCCCATGACAAGGGTATCATTGACGAGGTAAACAAGGTTAAGATTGAGGATGTGAAGTTCCAGGGCAACAAAGACCTGATCATTCCTATTGGTGGTGAGATGGACTGGGACTATATCGCAGCCGTAAAAGAGGCTATGGTTGATCAGGATGTTATTCTGCGCCAGAAAGACCTCAACATCGTTTATTCTCCAATGCATGGTACTGGTCGTGTGATTGTTCCTATGGCTCTGCGTTCTTGGGGCTTCCAGAATATTCACGTAGTGCCCGAGCAGATGGTTATCGATGGAAACTTCCCCACAGTCGTTTCTCCTAACCCCGAGAATGCCGAGGCTATGACACTGGGTATGAAACTGGGTACGAAGCTCAATGCTGACCTGGTGATTGCCTCAGACCCCGATGCAGACCGTTTGGCTATTGTTTGCCGCAATGCCAAGGGGGAGTGGGAAATCCTGAATGGTAACCAGACCTGTATGATGTTCTGCTGGTACATCATTGCCAACAAGAAGAAACTTGGTCAGTTGAAGGGTAATGAGTTCCTCGTGAAGACCATCGTGACTACCGAGGTTATTGCCGAGATTGCCAAGAAAAATGGCGTAGAACTGATGGACTGCTACACCGGCTTCAAGTGGATTGCCAACGAGATTCGCGTGAACGAAGGCAAGAAGAAGTATATCGGTGGTGGTGAGGAAAGCTTCGGCTTCCTGCCATTTGACAAGGTACGCGATAAGGATTCTCCCGCTTCTATCTGCTTGATTTGTGAGATTGCTTCTTGGGCTCGTGACAACGGTATGACGCTCTATGACCTGCTTATGAATATCTATAAGGAGTACGGCTTCTCTAAGGAGTACACTATCAACGTGGTTCGTCCTGGTAAGACCGGTGCCGATGAGATTAAGCAGATGATGACCGACTTCCGTAACAATCCTCCCCAGACATTGGGCGGCTCAAAGGTTGTTCTGGTGAAAGACTACAAGACTCTTGAGGCAAAGGATGCCCAGGGTAACGTCACCAAGCTTGACATGCCTGACACCTCTAACGTACTGCAGTGGTTCTGTGAGGACGGTACCAAGGTTTCCGTTCGTCCTTCAGGTACTGAGCCAAAGATTAAGTTCTACACTGAGGTGAAGGACGCAAGTTTCAGTGGCGCAGCTGATTATGAGCGTTGCTCAAAGGCTGCCGAGGCTAAGATTGAACTCCTGAAGAAAGATTTGAAACTCTAATATTCCAAGGGGCTCCCGAAGAAATTCGAGAGCCCTTCTTCTCTTTTGCAGAAATGATTAAGAAAACATATCTCGTTGCGTTTTTCGCTTTTTGTCTTTCCTCTGTAGCGAGTGCCCAGTCTGTGTGGAACGCCCGTTATCAGAACTATATCAACCAGTATAAGGATTGTGCTATTGAACAGATGCTGAAATGGAAGATTCCTGCCAGCATCACCTTGGCTCAGGGTTTGCTGGAGAGTGGGGCTGGTGACAGCGACTTGGCCCGTAAGGCCAACAACCACTTTGGTATTAAGTGCCACGGGTGGACGGGTCGTACTATCTATAAGGATGATGATGCGCGCAACGAGTGTTTCCGTTCCTATAATTCTGCTTACGAGTCGTATGAAGACCACTCTCGTTTCCTGGCTTCCGGTCAGCGCTATCGTGGACTCTTCGGTTTGAAGATTACCGACTATAAAGGTTGGGCCCGTGGCTTGAAAGCTGCCGGTTATGCTACCAACCCCAAGTATGCCGATCGCCTGATAGACATCATCCAGTTGTACCATCTTTATGAGTACGACAAGGCGCGCTCGTACGATAAGACTTTGGAAGCCCATACGAAGGACCACATGCAGAATGGTCAGCCCCTTCATCCCATGGGTAAGTATAACAAGAACTACTTTATCTATGCGCGCAGGGGAGACACGTTCCGTTCTATTGGCGAAGAGATAGGTATCTCATACAAGAAGATTGCCCGCTATAATGAGCGCGACCGCGACGACCGCTTGCAGGAAGGTGAAGTTATCTGGCTGAAGAAAAAACAGAAGCGTGCGCCCAAGGAATACAAGGACAGACTGCACTATATCCGTGAAGGTGAGTCCATGTATACTATTGCCCAGAAATACGGCATCCGTCTGGAGTCGCTGTATAAGATGAATCACCTGAGTCCCGATTACCAGATCAGGGTAGGGGATGCGTTAAAGCTGAGGTAAGAGGTCTTTTACGTAAGGACGTTCCCAGTCGCGTTGGTGATGATGTACGCCGTCAAACTCTAAGACGTCAATATCTATACGTACAATACCCTGTTCGCGCTCTTCCGGCGTGCGTCCGTGCCAAATCTCTATCTCCTTGATAGCCTTTATCAAAGCCTCGAAATCAAGTTCTGTCTGTGCTTTGACCAGTTGATTCAGATAAAGATCCGTTCGTTTACTGGCTATCGGTTCTGTCCAGATAGCATCTGTATAATGTGGTGAAAAGAGTATCTGCCCGAGGCTTTTTTGTGCTTCGGGCAGATTCTTTTCCGCTTGATAGTTGGCACCGAGTGAAAGAATTACTTGATGCATCACCATACGTTCTTATCGTTTATTGATTCTTGTCTTGATCTTATCCACATAGGCATCGATCACAGCCACAGCCACGATGTTGACCACGTCGCGAACTGAAGCGCCGAAGTCGATGAAGTGGATGGGCTTGTTCAGTCCCATCTGAATCGGGCCGATGATTTCCACGTCGGCATCCAGCATCTGCAGCATCTTGTAGCTTGAACGTGCTGAGGTGAGGTTGGGGAATACCAGTGTGTTCACATCCTTACCCTTCAGACGAGTGAATGGATACTGCTCGTCGCGCAACTCCTTGTTGAGTGCGAAACTGATCTGCATCTCACCATCTATTGCCAGGTCGGGGTAGTCCTTCTGCATCTGCTCTACAGCAGCACGCACCTTGCCGGCACCGTCGCTCTGGGAAGAACCGAAGTTTGAGTGGGAAATCATGGAGATAACAGGCTTCTCGTTAAAGAAGCGTACAGCCGTTGCCGATAGTTTTGCAATATCAACCAGTGTCTCTGTATCAGGGTTCTCGTTTACCAGTGTGTCGCCTACATACAGCGTACCCTTGGGAGAGTTGATGATATGCATCGTGCCGAAGTGCTTGTACTCAGGACGGATTCCAATCACCTCGTTTACTACCTTGATTGTATTAGAGTATTTGGTGTACAGACCTGTGATGAAAGCGTCAGCATCGCCCGTCTCTACCATCATCATACCAAAGTAGTTGCGCTCAAACATCTTATCGTTAGCCTCCTGGAAAGTATAGCCGTCGCGCTGACGCTTCTCTGCCAGTACGCGGGCATAACGTTCGCGGCGCTCCTGCTCATTGGGATGACGCAGGTTCACAATCTCGATGCCATCCAGATTCAGATCCAGTTCCTTGGCCATCTTCTCGATAACCTCGTCGTTACCCAGCAGGATGGGCTGACAGATACCCTCGCTCTTAGCCTGAACAGCAGCTTTCAGCATGGTGGGATGTACAGCCTCAGCGAAGACTACGCGCTGGGGATGAGCAGCAGCGGTAGCATAGAGCTTCTGGGTCAGTTTGGTCTCCTGTCCGAGGAGTACTGACAATGAAGCCTTGTACTGTCTCCAGTTCTCAATCTTCTTACGGGCCACGCCACTCTTGATAGCAGCCTTTGCCACAGCGGCACTCACCTCAGAGATGAGTCGTGGGTCAACAGGTTTTGGAATGAAGTAGTCACGTCCGAACTTCAGGTTGTTCACCTTGTACACATCGTTCACCACGTCGGGCACGGGCTTCTTGGCCAGGTCGGCGATAGCGTGAACGGCAGCCATCTTCATCTCCTCGTTGATAGCCGTAGCGTGTACGTCGAGCGCACCACGGAAGATATAGGGGAAACCGATAACGTTGTTAATCTGGTTGGGATAGTCCGTACGACCTGTTGACATCAGTACGTCGGGACGAGCGGCCATTGCATCCTCGTATGAAATCTCGGGCACAGGGTTAGCCAGTGCGAAGATCACGGGGTCCTTCGCCATTGAGCGAACCATATCCTGTGAGAGAACATTTCCTTTTGACAGGCCTACGAATACGTCGGCATCCTTCACGGCCTCGGCCAGTGTGTGGATATCCGTGCGGGTAGTAGCAAAGAATTTCTTCTGCTCGTTCAGGTCTGTACGACTGGTGCTGATCACACCCTTTGAGTCGAGCATCACGATATTCTCCTTCTGTGCACCCAGTGCCATGTAGAGCTTTGTGCAAGAGATGGCAGCTGCACCAGCGCCATTCACCACGATGCGCACCTGCTTGATGTCCTTCTTGGCAACCTCCAGCGCATTCTTCAAACCGGCAGCACTGATGATAGCAGTACCATGCTGGTCGTCGTGCATCACGGGGATGTCGAGGGTCTTCTTCAGACGCTCCTCGATGTAGAAGCACTCAGGAGCCTTGATGTCTTCCAGGTTGATACCACCAAAAGTGGGGGCGATACGCTCCACAGCCTCACAGAATTTCTCAGGGTCTTTTTCGTTGACTTCGATATCAAACACGTCAATACCGCCGTAAATCTTGAAGAGCAGTCCCTTACCCTCCATCACGGGTTTTCCGCTCAGGGCACCGATATCGCCTAGTCCGAGGACGGCGGTACCATTCGAGATAACTGCTACCAGATTACCTTTGTCGGTGTACTTGTAAGCATCATCTGGGTTATCCTGAATTTCCAGACATGGATAAGCTACTCCAGGAGAATAAGCCAAGCTTAGATCTGTTTGTGTTCTGTAAGCCTTCGTGGGCTTTACTTCAATTTTTCCTGGGCGACCGCTTTGGTGATATTCCAAAGCTGCCTCTTTAGAAATTTTTACCATACGTGTAATAGATAATTGAGTCAAATTAAAAATGGTATGCAAAAGTACAAAAAATCGACGAAAAATACAAGTGTTTTTTAATCTTTTTAGTAACTTTGCAGCGTAAAACTAATACTTATGCAAGAATTAAAGAGTTTATCGGCATATCGGCAGGGGTTGAAAGGAAAAATCCTGGATACTGCGATGACATTATTTGCTAAAAAAGGCGTTAAGGCCGTTAAGATGGACGACATTGCCCGCACGCTGAATATATCCAAGCGTACGATGTACGAGTTGTACGACAATAAGGAGGTTTTGCTCTTTGAAGGTATCAAGACCTATAATCAGCGACGCGAGTCGGAGATGACAGAGTTTGTGAAGGGTAACACGAATGTGATGGATATTATCTTGAATGTCTACAAGGTAAAGGTGGAAGAGTTTCGTTTCACCAGTCCCTCGTTCTATGATGACATAGAGAAATATCCCAAGGTGATGGCGTACTTGGAGAAGAGCCGTGAGGAAAACAGAAAGGAGTTGGCTGCTTTTTTGGATAAGGGTGTCAAGGAGGGCTATTTCCGTGAAGACATCCATTATGACCTGGTGACCATTCTGTTTGACTCTATTGGTCAGCTCTTCCTTCAGAAGCGTCTGTATGCACATTTCTCTATTGAGAGTGTCCTGAATAATATCATGTTTATCTCTCTTCGTGGCATCTGTACGATAAAAGGTATCGAGGTGCTCGATAAATTTCTGAAAGCCCAGGCTTAATGAACCAAGTAGCACGTACCTTCATATTAGTAGGGCTGGTTGTGGTGATTCTTTTTGCAATGCGTTTTCTTCCGACAATCTATCTGGGAGATAATGAGTTGCGCCAAGTGAATATACTCAGCGACCTGTTGCCCGAAACACTTTCAGGGACAGACAGCACAGAGGTGCTTGACATTCCCGAACCCCCATCTGTTGTGGCGTCGGTTCCCGATACCGTTGTGGTGTACGATTCCATTGACGGTGTTGATACCGTCATCCCCCGAATGATACAGCCCCAGACCACGCCGGAAGGTGTTACGATGATTGCCGATTATGGTCAGGGGCAATCTGGCGGCATGCACCATTTCTATCAGCAGCTGGCACGTGTCAAGGAGCTGAACCGTCCGGTGCGCATCGCTTATTTCGGCGATTCTTTCGTTGAGGGCGATATCCTGTCGTGCGACCTCCGCGAACAGCTACAGACGCAGTTTGGCGGCAACGGCGTGGGGTGGGTCGATTGTGCCAGTCAGATCTATGGCTTCCGTCAGACCGTCCGTCATTCCTTCGAGGGCTTGCGAGAATACGAAGTGGTGAAGCGCCCGTTCAATGCGCAGGTGCAGAGCATCGCCCAGCGCTATTTCACCATCGACGGCAACAGAGCCACGTTTGTCTATCAGGGCTCTAAGTCGCGCAAGCACCTGAACAACTGGCAGAAAGCCACCTTCTTCTTTAGGACGGAAGATACTATCACCGTGGCAACAAAGATGAATAGCGACACACTTGTCAGTGACGTTATTGGTGGCGACGGACAGCTCCAGACATTCACCAAGCATCATCCCTCCATGCATAAGATAATCTATTCCGTCTCTGCTGCCTCGCCCAAGACTTACCTTTATGGTGTTGCTTTGGAGAGCAATCAGGGCGTCATTGTGGACAATTTTAGTATGCGTGGCTCGTCGGGTGTCACCTTGGGTTCTATTCCCTCTGCCGTACTGCGCGAGTTTGCCGCCCAACGTCCTTACGATCTCATCATCTTCCACTTCGGATTGAATGTGGCCAATGAGAAGGTACGCAACTATACATCGTACACCCATCAGATGGGTGCCGTTATCCGCCATTTCAAGGCAGCCTATCCCCAGACCAGTATCCTCGTTGTCAGTATGACCGACCGTGACCAGCGTTCTACGGAAGGCATCCATACGATGGCCGGTGTCGAGTCGCTGGTAGGCTATCAGCAGATTATGGCAGCCAACGAAAAGGTGGCTTTCTTCAATCTCTTCCAGGCTATGGGCGGACGCGAGAGTATGAAGACGCTCGTTGACAAGGGCTATGCCAACAAGGACTATACCCATATCTCCCATGCCGGCGGTCGCCGTCTGGCCACCCATCTGGTAGAGAGTATCTTAGCAGGATTTGATATCTATAAACAGCAACAGCCATGAGTGAACGTCTTTTGCATCTTTTGACCTACCATTCAGACGAACCCATGATATTCTCCTCGGGCTTGTTTCTGATGGTGTTCCTGTGTTTTACCTTTATATATATGCTCCTTCAGCGTACGCTCACCCTGCGTCTGCTGTTCGTGACCGCCTTCTCCTATTATTTCTATTATAAGTCCAGCGGCCTCTATTTCGGTCTGTTGGCTGTGGTCACGCTGAGCGATTATATCATAGCACGCGTCCTGTCTGTTCATCGGTCTAAATGGCTTGTGGCTTTGTCGTTATTTATCGACCTGGGTCTTCTTGGCTATTTCAAATACACCAATTTCTTCGCCGGCATGTGGGCGCAGATGGTGGGCAGCAATTTCCAGCCTTGGGACATCTTCCTGCCAGTGGGAATTTCGTTCTTCACGTTCCAGTCTATGTCGTATGTCATCGACGTGTATCGTGGTGATCTGAAACCCTTGCCTTCGTTGCTCGACTACGCCTTCTATGTGTCGTTCTTCCCCCAGTTGGTAGCCGGTCCTATTGTGCGTGCTCGCGATTTTGCCCCACAGATTCGAAAGCCTCTTGAGATTACCTCGCAGATGTTTGCCCAGGGCTGCTATTTCATTGCTATCGGTCTGTTCAAAAAAGCCGTTATCAGCGATTATATCTCCCTGAATTTCGTGGACCGCATCTTCGATAATCCCTCGCTCTATAGTGGTGTGGAGAATCTCTTGGGTGTCTATGGCTATACCCTTCAGATCTATTGCGACTTCTCCGGTTATAGTGATATGGCTATCGGTATTGCCCTGCTGCTGGGCTTCCGTTTTCCCATGAACTTCAACGCCCCTTACCGTTCTGAGAGTATCACCGATTTCTGGCGTCGCTGGCATATCTCGCTGTCGTCGTGGATTCGTGACTATATCTATATCTCCCTGGGAGGCAACCGTAAGGGTAAGGTGCGCCAGTATGTCAACCTGATTATCACGATGCTCCTGGGCGGACTGTGGCATGGTGCCAGTCTCAACTTCGTGGCCTGGGGTGGTATGCATGGTGTGGCGCTGGCCCTTCATAAGTGGACGCGCGAACATGTGTTCCGTCACGATAAGCACTATCACAGCACGGGTC
>Ga0256404_1006349_pt1 | contig 19690 bp, 21 predicted proteins | sample RumenRJG_01DNA_FD_185990 | JGI IMG/M metagenome (GOLD analysis project Ga0256404, IMG submission 185990) | Bovine rumen microbial communities from Lethbridge, Alberta, Canada - RJG_01 | ecosystem: Host-associated > Mammals > Digestive system > Stomach > Rumen | place: Canada: Alberta | collected...
TTTCTTGCAGATCTTTCTTCTTCTTTGATACTTTGGTCATGGTCTCCAACCCCTTAATATATTTTTAGAGTATTCCTCAATACTCTACCAGTATAGTATATGCCTAGTTTGTTATTTAATAAAAAAAATGGTACCCCATACTAGGGGTACCATTATGTTTTTAGAATTCATATTGGGAAATATCTACTGCCTTGATGAGCTCAAACTTATCATCATTTACACGACGCATATCTTTGATTTCATTCTCGATATCGTCTACTGTATATCTGATAAGTTTTCTGTTCTTTGGGTCAAGAGTAGAGATTGCTAGTTCTCTTGCATCCATAGTACCTAAGCCTTTAGCACGATCAATATTCTTTGGTTCTGACTCAATGAAAGTTCTCACTAATTCATACAAGCCAATCTTCTTTCCATCAAGAATATATCTCTTATCAGATTCGTCAATATATGGATATAGAGGAGCACAAGCATCTGACAATTGTTGAGACAAAATAACTGTTTGCTTCTTCTCTTCTGGACCAGCAATACCTTCTACAATAGTAGTCTTACTCTGCTGATAGACTGTTAAGAACCTGTACTTAGACTCTATAAATTTTTTGAACTTGGCAAATTTGTAATTTCTAGCAATCAAAATATCTTCAAGAAGTACAGGATAGATTGCATAGTTATCAGCAATAACTCTTAGCATCTCTTCATAAGGTTCATCATACTTAATAAGAGACTGAATTTGGGATTTTGTGAACTTCTTCTTTGTAACCGTAGATACAAGGGTATGGAATTTAACAAATTGCTCCATTACATAAGCATGGAAATCGGACTTGGTGATGAAGTAAGTCCAATCTTTCTTACCCTTATTAACGTGATACAATGGGGAGAGACCGATATAAACTCTACCAGCTTCCACAAGAGGACGACAGTACAAAAGTAAGAATTTTAACACTAACGACCTTATATGAAGACCCCTATTCTCTATCTAACGCTCTAATTTACAGGAAATTTCCTATAATTAAGACGTTTGATAACGCAAAGATTAATGAATAGCCTGATCATATCTTATACCCATAGTTGGGCACAACCGCACTTCGAGCTTTGCGTAACTCTACATAATGATCGATGAACTTCAAATACTATTTTTGCAAGCTCTTTTTAATATGTGACGAAAATTATCTCTTTCTTTTCTACTAAGATTATCCCAAGATTTATTTTCAATCTTTTCATAAATTTCATTTGTAGAAAAGTTTTCTTTTTTCAATTTTCGCAAAGAATTTTTATATTCGCCAGATATTTTCTTTGGATGATATCTTTTAGAAAAGTCAAAATCTTTAGTTTCTTCTATCCAATATTTTCTTCCAATTATATCATCACAAAGACCTTTTGCTTGATTGGCATTTAATCCTTTTATACCAGCTTTTTCACAAGCATATTTATAGTTACATTTTGGTTCGTCTTGTAAAATCTTTCCAAGTCTTGATATTTGCTCCGATGTTTTATATGAATTGTAACCATGAAGATGATTATTATAGGCTCTTTTTTGATTTTCTTTATTTGTAACCCATTCAAGATTTCTATAATTATTATCATGCTTGTTACAATTTATATGATCAACGGTCAGACTTAAATCTGCATTATTACAAAACTCATATGCAACTAATCTTGATACTAGTGGAACAGAAATCCCTCCATTAGAATTTTGCATTCTAACTTGATAATAGCCATAAGTATTATTGAATGGGTGCAAAACTTTGTTAAGCCCATCCATTATTTGACCAGATTCTGTAACAATATATCTATTCTTTTGTATGCCTGGATATGTAACTGGTTTGGCCAATTCAATAACATTTTTCATATCGATCACCTCTTAAACATGTGTCTAAAAGTTGATCAAATAGTATTCAAAGCTGCTGATTATCCATTGTATATTGATCCTTGGCATTATTGTTTAGCATAGATCATCCTTCAACTTGTTTTTACTTTCGTTCCTTATAGGCATGAAGGCATTAGGACTTTCCAGCAATTCACGGTTTTTTCACTCAGAGATTACTCGTCTGAGGGGACAGTCTTTTTATCCGGGTCTGCGTCGGCTAATATTACAACCTTTGCATATGGACACTTGCTTATATCAAAATTCTTACCATAACCAGATCCTAAGATTGTGAGAATAGCTTGAACTTCTTCATTCTTAAGAAATGCTTCTCTTGACTTACTCATTGCATTAGGCATCTTACCCCTAATTGGAAATACTGCTTGATACAATGAATTTCTTCCAACTTCAATAGGGCCAGCAGCAGAAAGTCCTTCACAGATGTATAATTCTAGGTCATGCTTACGTTCTGCTTTAGTGAAGTTAGATGGAAGCCCAAGAAATGTATTTTTATATTTTTTAGTTACATCTATTTTAGCCCTGTCTGCTCGTGCCCTAGCTACAGATACATCTTTAAACCAACTACACAATTTTTGCAAATCATCTGGATTATTTTTTGCCCAATTTTGTAAACAAGATTTTGTCACGTTCTTAGCAAAATCGAATAAATCCAAATTTTTACAAACATTCTTAGCTTGCCCATCAAACATTACGTTCATATGGGCTGCTGCGACTGCTGCTTTTAATCCTGTAGTGATATCTCCTGCAATTACATCAGTCTTTCTCTTGTTATTTACAAGAACAATCTTGTTCATGTAATCCCTAAAGAATTCTGTAATGCCTCTAATGAATCCCTGAGATGGAGTACTAAGCTGTGTATTAACAGGAGTCATATTAGCAAATGTAATCACATCAGGGCCAGCATCAAGATTAGCCTCATATGTAATCGCAACATCTATTTTTTTCTCACCATTATCAAATCCAAATACAATTGGCTTAATCATTGGTTTATTTGTCTTGTATTTAAGATAAGTGATTACACCTTCTGTATTTACAAGAGTTTGCTGGATTACTTTGCCATTCTTTTTGTATCCTGTAAAGTGTACAGTGCCTCCAGGATTTGTAAGAGGGACAATCCTAGCAGCAAGATTGAGAATATCTTCACAGGTGAGAGTAATCTCTCTCATAATGGTATAATCTGGTTCAAAGTCTACTACTAAACCTTGTTTACCATTCTTATTTGGCAATTCCTCTGGGATAACATTCTTGCCTTTAACATACTTTGGCAATGGTTTACCCTCAGAGAAGTCCATATGATAGCAATGTCCAAGATAGTAAGAGAATACAGAGAATCTAGATGATACTGCATTAACACACTTTGAACCAACACCATGCAACCCTGATGGATATACATGCTCCTTCTTATCAAAGTTTGCTGAGGTATGTTCTCTTGTGAAAACCCTATTGATAATCTCTGGAGCTAATGCACGACCATTATCTTCTACAATGCAACGATGAGTCTTTTCATAATAGGTAAGCCAGACTTGATTGCAAGGAGAATTCTGCCTTGCCATCTCATCTGTACCATTTTGAAATACTTCTCGTACACAGTTCATCCATCCTTCATTTCCAATAGAGGATAGATATTCTCCTGGATTCTTTCGCACTGAATCTACGAATAATTCAATAGTCTTTATTTGTTTTGCGTAGCTCTCTATCTCCTTCCTCATTTGTGCACTCATTTTCGGATTCTGATTTTTTGGCATTCTCTTTCTCATCCTTCCTGTACTTAGATCCTAAGAAAGTTATACCATCATAATTCATAATACTATTACAGCTATAAAGTTCTACACCTAACAGGTCATCTCCTAAGTAAATCTTTACAGCTAGTATATAGGAGCTATTTGGTATGACTACTTGACGATGTGTTATCTCGCTTATGATATTAGGATCAACGTTTAAAGCGTATATCAGCTTCGTCATTATGTGTAGTTTATTACCATTTTTTATTTTAGTAAAAGATCTATATCTATAGCTTGGAGTAAGCACAGTCATGTGCATCCTCATTATAATTTCAGTCACACTTTTATGTATATCATTTTCTGTTAGATCTTTCACTTTCATAGTTACTCACCAAGTTACAGAGCTAACATCAGAAAGTGGGATTACAATTGGATTGTTAAATTTGTTACAAATAACACAAACAATCATCTTGATCTTATGATCTGTATCCCCAAAATCAAACATAACTCTGTATGTGTGTTTAGCGGTTTCTTTATTTATCTGGTATACTTCCTTAACAGATTCTTTGGTATTGTTATAATTAAATGTAGTTATATGAAGAAATGGATTGATCTTCTTCTCCATATAACAACTTGTGAATGTGACTTGGCATTTGATGTTATCGCATTTCTTAAGATTCTTATTATATGCACTATTCTCTGGTTTAAGGAATGGATTGTCATCATATGGAACTACAAGAGAATATGTAGTGTCATAGAAGTTCTTAAGACTACCATTACGGTATATATCTTCAATAATAGCTAAATAGTCTTTCTCCACAAAATTATCAGCAATACTTGGCATTCTGTGTATCTCCTTTCAAAAAATTTAGCTTAAGAGTTGAGCGAGTAGGGAAAATCCCTACTCGCTCAATTAATCTTAAGCTAATAGGGATTCTGTTCTGGGTTTAATCAGAACTGATTACTTGAACTGTTTCTCGACATTTGCCTTGGTATCAGGCTGTGTAGCAGGCGTCATGTTCGGATTCTGAGGAGCCGGTGCTGGTGCCGGAGCAGGAGGTGTCGGCATCGGTGCCTGCTGTGCAGTCGGGTCTACATAACCGATCGGATTTGCACTGGGTTGCTGAGCAAATCCCTGGTTAAAACCATACTGAGGAGTCTGGTTGTTAGGCTGCATCATGCTATAGGCAGGATTCGTCGGCTGCTGAGGCTGTCCCATGGGATTCTGGATAGGTTGCGGCTGACCATATCCCTGGAAGCCAGGCTGAGGCATCTGAGCCTGTGCCATCGGAGGAGCCATCATAGGCTGCTGCTGATAGTAGCCGTTGTTGCCCATAGCACCCCAAGAGCTGTTGCCAAACACATTGCCCATCATAGCAAAGCCATTCTGAGATGCGTCCTGCTGATTGTAACCAGTCTGACTCGTGACCTTCTCGAAGTAGTTCTTCGCAACAGTCCAGAGCATCGGGACTTTCTTGATGAAGCCAATCATCAGATAGAAGTCTGCAAGGTTTGGCGGTACGTTACCATAATACGTCTTGATGGTCTGAAGCAGATCGTAGAAGTTGTCGCAGACCTGTTTGATCTCGTCCATAGACGTGTTAGTATCGAACATATAGAACTCTGCCTGGCAAACAGAGCAACGGAAACGACCATTGCCAACAGGATCCAACGTAATCTGATTCTGAAGATTCTTATGAGTGCAGATTGCGCGGAGATATTCATCCTGAGTGAGCTTGGTGTTGAATGTCTGTGGACTCTTCTGAAGTTGCTGCATCTGATCAGCCGTTAAAAGCTGATTAAACACTGCCTGCGGCTGCACCTGCTGGACTGGATAACCACCATAACCACCAAATGCATTGTAGCCCCCAAACGGAGCAGTCTGATAACCATTCTGAGCGAAACCGTTCTCGAACATCAAAAAATTCCTCCTTTATGAAGTACGAGAGTTAATCTGAATTGGGACCCATTTGATTGGATCCCAATTCCTTCTTGTTTGGTACACTGTTATAGTTTACAATGATAATTTGTTTTATCACTGCACCCTATCGCTAGATTACAAGATAGTTGTGTCTGTGATAATTTAATATTGCACTGGATGAACTGTTTCAACATATTCATCCAAGTCAGAGTGTTTAAGACCTGAATTGTATTTCTGAGAATGCAAATTGGAGTATCCCAGACGTTCATCATGTTTGACATGCCAATCAATATCCGCAGCTCTAAAGCGCTTTTCAAAGATATTACGGATCTCATCTGCAGACATACCGAGAGATGTAGCCATCTGCTGTGCCATATCCCAGTTGAAGACAGACTCAAGACGAGTTATATCTTCATAGGCCACGACTTGGAATTTGACAGGAGCAATGACTTTACCTCCACGACTCATAGACATAACGTTTGTATGGGAGTTGTTATTAAACATGAAAGAGTATACAATCTCTTTGTCATCATCCCATTTAACGCATCCATCGCTTTTATCGTAAACCCTATCTGTACCATTTCCACAGATACAGCTCAGTATAGGATGTAATGTTACAGTTGATCCGTCTTCACGTTGTATATCAAAAGACAACGATTTTATCTTGTCTCGCATTTCTTTAACTACAGAAGTTTGCATGATCTAATACCTCCTTATTTCAATTACTTCGATGTAACTGATAGGAGGTTTGACCAACCTAGCTAGTATCAAAACTCAAATGTAGTTCTCCTTTTTTAGTCTATAGCTTTTTCTTTTTGATTCTTGTAGTATGCTTTCAAATCTTCATAGATATTCTTGTAGTCACTACCAATATTGTAGATAGTGACCATTACACCTTCATCAGATATGATAAGGAAGAATTCTCGGAATATATAAACTTTACAAGAGGGGTTCAAATCACGAACTCGTTTTCTTATATGGTTTAAATATCCCAAAAAAGAAGCAAATCTAATATCATCAGTAGGAACATCGGAAGGGCAGAAACATTCTTCTGCGGCCTTCCTGATAAAAGAATTCCTTTTCTTTCTGGTTCTAAGATTTGCTCTCTGCTTCATTCTCTTTTCACAATGAAGAGATGCAGATACAAGATGATGGATTTTGGGGAATTTCACTTTTGTTCTTTGTGACATGAAATCCACCAACTCTCATGACATTATTGCCTGTCTAAGACCTTTTGTGCTATTGAGGAAAATTCTTGCCTTTTCGATATAATCGATATTTTTAGTTTGAGCAAATGCCATAACTCCATCATATATAGCTGACAAGCCTATGTATTTTAACTTGTAATAATCATACAGTTCTGTGAATATTGGTTCCATACGTACTTGTCTAGCTAAGATATCAGTATCACTATGATTTGTTGTTACAGTCATAGACTCTAGGATTACTTTGGCTATTGTAATATTTTTCTTAATTACACCAAAAATTGCTCCTACAGCTTTTGGATTTCCTTCAAAGAGTTGTCTGTATCTTGGTTGTGACAATACTCCATTGAAAATATCTTGATAGAACAGTCTGATGTTCTTCTCAATATTCTCTGGATTGGCTTCACCAAATCCAACAACTCCGAATTTTCTGTCATACCAACCAAAGAATGCACTGACTTGTTGTTTCTTCTGTGGAAAAAATGCTCTCATAAACAAACCTCCTTTCAAGGTCTATTTTATTGTTTGTTACACTTTACTGTTTAATTCTTTCGTGTAAACAAGATCCAGATCTGTATTGGTTTCTTCACCATCCATAAAAACATAATTATTCAGATCTTCAACACTCAGTTCACATTCCGGGAAGTACTTCCTTTCGATACAGAGCCTGAGGAACGTGTAGATTGATACTTCTTGTCCGAGATGCATCTTTCCAGCAAGTACAAAAGAATTAAGCATGTCATAAGCCCCGAGACTTGACTGAAGATACTCGAAAGTAGCCCTACGACCCCTAAGAGGAACCGCTTCATATTTGTCAAAAATTTCACTTCCAATCTCTCCAAGAACCAAGAGATAGCCCTTGTCATCTTCTTCGATAGGTTCATGCGTAACAGGATCAAAAAATTGCATGACTTGTTTGAGCTCTTTGAAAATTGGCATGATAGAAAACCTCCTATAAAAGAAAAAAGAAGGAGCCGCTCATTAAGAGTGGCTCCTATTAAAATATTGTGATAGATGGAGTGGCTGTATACCTATCACATATATATTGTATATATTTGTAGGTCACATTACTGGAACACCATTAATACTACAAACACACTTCTTTGCTTTTACAGGTTTATCAGGTTCAACTTTTGGCTCTGGATTTTTCCTTTCCATTCTTAATCTGTTCTGCTCAGAGAAATAGTTGAATTTTCCAGAGTTATTATATTCGCTGCTATTATATCCTCCAATATATGTGAATTTTTTGTTTGGAATAACAAAAGCACAGAAATTGGTGAATCTAGTTACAGCAGTGTAGCAAAGTTTATTCATATCTTTGAAATTCATAGAATCCATAATAAAAACACCACTGCGATATTGAGTACCTTGAGACATATGAGTTGTAATAGCATATGCCAACTCAAATTTATGACCATACATTTTTGGTCTATAATAAGGACTCTCAATAGTTCTCATATCATTTCTTCTATAGTAATTTGCATTGAAATACTTATAGTCGCATTTGATATTCCTAAAATTGGCATTTGGAAACAAACTAGGAGAAAAGCTCATAGCATAACTTTCCCTAGATAGCATCGAATGGATTCCTTGTTGCGAAATAACAGTTCCTACCATGCCATTAGTAAGGTAAATCCCATCAGATTCTGTATCCCAGTTATTACTGCGGCATACTACTTTCTCTCCATATTGAGGGAGAGGAGAATCTAGAGGAACATTCATAAGTTGTCTTCCATCCCTGTTTACAGAATCCCTTACCCTATTGGTACAACAAATTACAATATCTGTATTGGTGAGATAACCAAGATTAAGTTCATCTTTTGTAAGCACTTGTACGTCTCCATAGTTTCCAACATGTGGGAGTTTACCATGGAGTACCATATTTGCTATCTCAATAATAGATGAGTTTGCAGATTGCCTCATAATCTTGGTAAGTCTAAATACCCTACCCTCATTTCTAAGGAAATAAGATCTGTCACTTTTAACCGGAGGCAACTGGTTAAGATCCCCACAAACAAGGACTTTAACTCGTCTCTTCATTATTTCTTTACCAATATTTTCTGGTATCATAGATGCTTCATCAACGCAAATAAGTTTGATTGTGCTGGGAAGAGGTTTTGGAATAAATCTAGTCTCTTTCTTTGAACGTCCAGTTCTTGGATCTCTCACTTTCACATCTACTACGTTGTATAACCAAGAATGACACGTTTTAGCAGTACTAAACCCATTTAATCTCATGATAAGAGAAGCAGTCCCTGTATAACACATAGGAGCCACTTCTGTATAGTCATCTAACCCAAGTCTATTGATAATCTCATGCATAACAAGAGATTTTCCTGCACCCGCTGGAGCAGAATACTCAAACAACTGACTGCTGGTACCAGAATTGAACCATCTGCAAGCTGCATCTATGAGATTTAACTGCTCCTGGGTATATTCTATATAACCCATCAGTTTTTCTCTCCTAACTTGTAGCACCAGTCAAAATCCATGATTGTCAATACCAGAGTATCATCATCTGATACAGAGACGGTTAATTTTGATTGGATTTTGTCCAGATTGAGATCTTTTATGAGTTTAGAAAGCTCTTCTACAGAGTTGATATCTACTCCTACTATATCCCTTCCTTCTTTGACTTTGCACAAGTCATAATAATCAAGAGCTGGAAAGTATTCGAGGATCTCTACAAAATGTAATCCTTGTTGACTCTTAAGATTAACTCTCATTTACCATACACTCCATTCGGGTTTTCTTTAAAAAACTTGTCTTCATAAATGTCATATGGTCTCATTGTTTCATGGATAATAGGATCTGTCATAGACTCTAACCTCATAAATGCTTCAAGATACTTGGTCGTATCTTTCCAATGGTTATCTGTCTTGATAGAAGCTCCATTACCATAAAGAATTGTGATATATCCATATGTATCGCTCTTTGGGATCTGCCCTTCTTTAGCAGCACAAATCTGAGCTGAAAGAACCTCTGGATGATTCTCTTCCAAATATTGGTTAAACATTCCTTCCAATACAGCAAGAGAGTTATATGGATCAAAAGTGATATCCTTTGAATGAAGAATACCATTTTTTACATAACGAAGAGGTTTACCTTTGATAGAGATATACGTTGGAGCAATTGGGTCATCCTCTGCATCAACGACATATCCTTCATCATCAATTTCCAATCCAGTCACATTCATGAGATCAGAAACAAATTGATCTGAGAGTTCTGGATTGGTGCAATACTTTGTTTTGATATCTGTATCAGTCTGGCCAATAATCTTCTTAGCTCTTCTTGGCATCTTAGATCTTCTCCTTTTCCAACACTAGATTAAATGAGGTGATCGCTATGGCAGCAAGTAGTAATAAAGATGCAGTGAATGGTGTTATAGATACATCCACTACAGAAGTTGCTATTCTTCTTGATGATGCTGTTGATAAATACAAACCCGGTAAACAGGTATTTCGACTTCAGTCTGTTTCTGGTCTTAATAACAACTCAACGGCAATAGAAACCATTGCTATAAATGTCCCAAACCTTATGAATAAAAACAGACCCGATCTAACTGAGGTTCATACATCTGCTTGTTGTAAGTTAGATCTTCCAAGAGATGTAACAAGAAACTATCCTCTTAAATTTATCCCAGCAGGAACAAGATTCATTATGTCTTTCAATAGTGGAGATATCACAAAACCAGTCATAGTAGGGAGGGAGTTTGAATAATGTCTTCCGTAAATCTATCTAGATCTGCAAAAGAATCTACTGCACATACAGTACAAGAGTTTATAAGCATTGGTATGCAAACAAATGAGTATACTTCTTATAATGCTCTTGCATACATAGAGAAAAGAAATGGTATAGAATTTGTTGTTAAGCATCTTATAGACGATTACATCTATGAATTGAGAGAACTCTTGCAAGAAGTTGAATTTAGCGATAAATATGTTATCAAATATAGATTCAACCCAAAGATGCTATCTTATGATCTATATGGAACAACAAAACTTTTCTATCTCATTCTTAAACTAAATGATATGTGCAATGTGCATGAATTCAGTATATCAAACCATAAACTCAATCTACTAGCTCCATCTGATATGAAATCGGCATTAAACTCTATTTACTCATCAGAGAATCAAGCAATGCAAATATTCAACAATGCACATAAGAACGATGTTATAGAAACTCCTATAAACAAATATGTCTATATAAGAGACCCAATTGCAAGATTCTTAAATGCATAAAAATGGTGTGAGCATTTTGGCTCACACCATTTTACTAATCCCAAACTTCTCTCTAAGTTGTTCTCTATTCTCTTCAGGAATATACTGCATAACAACTTTCTTTACAATATTTCCTACTGGAATATCTTTCATTGGTTCCTGTTTCTTCACCATACGAGATGCAGTAGAAGTAAGTCCTGGTCTTATCATAGATCCAGCCAATCTACTCATAGATTGAACAGATTTGTTGATAGATGCTCTCTCAATATCTCCAAAAGATGCTCTAATCTCTTCATTATCTCTCATAAGAGATTCTCTATAGGCTGGTTTGGTTTCATAAACATCTTCCACAAATGCTATAGAGTCTGGATTGATATATGGTTGATAGATAGATACTTTGTTAGTAAAGATCTCATATCTATGCTTTGTATTCTTAATACCCATATACTTCTTTCCATCTGTAGAGAACTCTGGAGTTATGATGAAAGTACCATCAAGATTTTCGTCAATACGAGATGATTCACCAATGTTAGATCTTCCTAGTTTCTTGATAAGATCATTTCTGTTTGCATTTCTTCCTTCATCAATGAGTTTTGCTGCTTCTCTGTTTAACTGAGATGCTGTGATGAACGGAATATCCTTAAGAGTTGCAAATGTCTTAAAGTCATTTACTACATTGCCCAGATCTTGATATGGATCTCCCGTTCTCAGAGTTGGGAGAATACGCTTCACATAGTCATGAAGGAATGCTATACATTCATATCCATCATCTTCAAGATCTTCTACCAGTTTATAGAGATAATCCGTAGTGATTGAGTTTACTGGTTTATATTTGATTACAATCTCTATCGAATTCTCATCATCCATATTAAACTCAAATGCATGGGATCTAAACTCTTCAATAGCCTCATCTGCTGTTTTGCAATCTCTTAAGTTCTTACCGCCTGTCATGATATGATACAATGCGCAAACAGTCTGCCTAACAAAGTTCTCCATAGTAAGTAATACTATACACGGCTTCTTTGTCTTATCTTTGCATTGATATCCTCTGTTATATTTCCATAACTGATACAAGAGATTCTCAAGAGTAACAGTTTTACCTTCACCTGGAAGACCGAAGAATGAATATACATTTCCTTTTTCAAATCCACCTCCTAGCATTCCATTTAAACCTTGCATACCAGATATAAGTTTGAATGACGGTGCTGTTACATATCTGTGAATATCTCTTACACTATTCTCCATATCTGTTAATCTGAATAACGTATCAGAAGTATCTTTGTCCACATCATTTCTTCTCATCTGAGTAAGAATGTTAGACATTGTAGATCTTATCTGGGGAACCATTGTAGATCTAGCTCTAAAATCTGCATCCATATAACTCTTACAGATATTCATAACAGACTCTACACTGCTATCAATCGTCATGTTATTCAGGGCTTCTGATACTGACGATTCTACATAGTTCACTTCTTCTGTATTAATCTCTCTTAACAGATTTTTATTTGTATTTAGAACAGCTTGTACATCAACAGCTTTATTAGCTGCTGATAATAATAGATCTCTATCGGTTATACCAGACATTCTTGTTTGAAGTACAGCTTTAAGAAAGTCATACTTCATCATAGCTCTCTCATTATTAGCATATATGGAAATATCCATATTGTTAGTAAGCTTTATGAGATTAGCCAAACCATGACTGTGAATATGAGCATTTCTACTTACTGCATATGCACAGAATATGTTTAACAATGCTTCATCTATTTTACAACCTATAAGAGGAGTATTTCCTCTACTACCTGCTGCCAATTCTGCATATTTACGGCTCCTTTTTTTAAATGACGACATAGTATCATCCACTTTCCACACAAATTAGTATAACAATGTCTTAGGCTTAGATCTTTTCTAGCATACTCATGAACTCTGCAAATGAGTCCACTGTCCAGTATGAATTTCCTTCCTGCTGATTAATATACTGAACAAAGACCTGTTGAGGAGATAGATTCTTATCGAACAAATAATCATATTGCTGATACTCGTTGTTAAGCTTATTAAGCTCTTGCTCTATCTTCTCTTGCTGAAAATCTGTTTCTACCTTCACATCAGATCTGGTTCTATAATAAGATTTTATAATATTTATCTTATCTAGAGCAGCTTTTGTGAATTTAACCCTAATAAAATCTACTCCTCTATTTTTCATATCTTGAATATACTGGATTATGAATCTCGGATCTTCATCTAGCATATTATCAAGATAAATAGTATCATATCGGAATGATTTTATGGGTTCAAAATGAATCATATATCTTCTAGTATTAATATCATGAAGTAGGATTATGAATCCTTTCTCTTCCTCTTCTCCAAATCTCCATCTTAATGGAGACCCACAATAATAGAAGTCCTTCTTATAGGTTGAATGTACATGATTATGCCCAGATATGATAGGACCCTTACAGTTTATAAAGTCATCTATATCAAATACTGGTTCTCTTGTAGAACCAAGATCATGTTCATTCTTCCCGTGTATAGCCCCCATAAAGGTTCCATGCATATAACATGCATCATATGGACCACTATCCATCAAAAAATGTGTATAGTATTGCTCACCCTTGTTATACAGTTCAGGTATGCAAAGGATTTTCTTACCCTTCACATAGATGAACTGCGTTTCAAATATAACTCTCACATCAACGGTAGTATCTTTCATATATGGAGTAAATAATCTCAATTGATCTGCATCATGAGATCCAGTTCCAGATATGAGAATCAATGCAGCTCCTTTCCTTCTACAGATATCCACTAGAGCATGTACGAAATATAGAGCATATGTCACAGCATCAGAATTAGCCATAAACTTATGCTCAAAGATATCTCCATTTACTGATACAATATCTAATGTTCTCATCTGCTCAAGATAGATTAGAAACTGTTCTGATAAGATCTGATACTGTTTCTCTGGATTAATAACTCCAAAATGTAGATCTGCTATATGAGCTTCTACAAATACAGAGTTATTAATACTTTCCATCACTTGTATCATCAGTTTATCCAACCTCTCTAGTCATATTCTTTCCAACAATATAGTTTATCCCCAAGATTCAGTTTAAAAAAAGAGTGACCAATAATGGTCACCCTTTTAGTAAGTCATTTGGACGATAAAGATTGATGAATCTTGCTGTACAGAGTCCATCAAACACCTGGAATATAGGTTGGAAGATCATAAGAATAGCAGCACTATAAATAACGTAATCATCTTCTACTAGTTCCTGTGAATAGATATAGTTTGGATTTACCAATTTACCATTGGCAGAGATAAGAAGATTCTTTACTACATCTGGTTGTAATTTGGAAAGATCATCAACATATTCTTTGGTTTCATACTGTTTAATTTCTAACTCACATTGACCTCTTTCAATATCAACTCTTAGTTCAATAGAGATCATTGTGCCCTTATAGAGAGTATCAATAGAAGACAGATTACGAACTATGATCTTATAAGAACTCAGATTGTTTGTTCCAGGAGATAGATTGAACAGAATCTTGATTGGGTGATAATTGGATACGTATGTCTTATCACAAATACCACTAAGTGTGTCTTGATTAAGATGAGCACGAGAGATAAGAGATGCTACGAAGTTTGTAATAACTTCTAAGAAATAATCTGGTTGCTCGATACAAACCTGTGCATTCTTTTTCAAGCATTTAGAGATTTTGTTCCTTAGAAGAGGATATGTTACGTATCTTGCAAAAGCTCTCTTAAGCTTGGGAAGCCAAGTTGTACCAAGATAATTATTATATTTAGAAAGAAAATCAGAAAAGTCCACTAATAGCTGAAGAGGACTTTCATCCTTTGTTAATGACTTCATTAAAGTGTTCCTCCAACCAATGAATGTGATAATATCCATACACGAGAGCAAAGAAAGTTCTCTCACAAATATTGATATAGTTTAGCTGCACTGGATCTTTTAAATTCAGTACATATTCGTTATAAGCTGGCATTTTCTTTGATAACTGAAGAATGATAAGTCCAACCGGATTTATTCCATTTTTCATAAGCATATAACGATATGCAGCTAACTGAAGATAATACTTGTAGGTTACATGATTAGATGTCTTAAAATCTATAAGATATGGTTCTCCTTTAATTTCTAAAAGAGCATCATATGTTCCACCAAACCATTCACAAGCCATCTTCTTTTCTTGTCCTAATACTTTAACTGTATTATATTTTGTTACAATATCCCACCACTTACAGAATCCTCCGATAATGGATCCAGGAGTTTCATCTGGAATAGGAAGACTTTTCAAATAACATTCTATTCCATGATGAGCATGAGTCCCATATGTAGCTGCTTCATTAAGGGTTCTGGTATATGATTTGTGTTTAAACCCTAATGAGTTTGCCCATTGAGTAATAGCATCTTCATGAATCATTTTAGAGATGATTTCTGTTACTCTTGGAACAGATTTTCCATTATAGGTGTATCTATCTCCACAATTAATCTCGGCTATCTCTTTAATATCTTCGAGCTCTAGGCTCATAGAAATTTCCCCCTTTTTAGGTTTATATTGGTGTTTGTTCTATCATATTTGTTAATTTGGCGACATTATCATAATCCGTATTCTAACGTAAGGAGGTCAATCCAAGTGCCTATTACAGATAATAAGAAAGATAAACTAAAGTCTTATTCAGACACTTATCTCTATAAAACCTACCCTAACTATCAGAAAATTTTATTTGATGCTCTTATGAAAGATCCTATTATAGATAAGAGCACTGAAGCATTTAAAGATGTAGTATATGAGGTCAAGAGATCCAAACTCCTCTCTGAGTCTTTAATCCGTATTTTAAATAGTACTAATACTGTTCTTCTCGATCCTGTGAAACCTCTACCTCGTTCTTTCAAGGTATTTGCTTCTAGAGATCCAAAAGACAGAAAGCAGCCTATGAGAGTATTTATAGACTGTACAAATGTTCTTGTTATGGACAGTGGATCTAACTCATATACGATTGATGAAGTAAAGCTCATCTCATATCTTATCCAAGCAGCCGTGGATATGGTATATCACCGTAATTATACTTTGATAACTCGTCGTAGTAGTCTTCTCTTTGTTGCTACTAACTGCTTTGCTAAGCTGTTTACTCACATCATAGATTATCTTACAAAGGTATCTATTCAGGAGTCTAATAAGATAAAGGTCCTCTATCTATCTGCTATGTACTTCCTAGAAGGAGTTCTTATAATGGATGATCCTGCAGGTTCATCTAGAATAGCTAAGAAGATAGCAGGTATATCAGAACGTGAGTCTAATATGCTAGATATACTTCTAGACAAAGCAACCCATCAGAAAGGTGTTCATAATTCTGAGTTGGATGCATATGAAGATATTCGTACATTTGTTCGTGTGTTAGCTGAGGTTATGCATCTCAATCCAAAAATTATAACTACGGATATAGTAGTTGAAAAATGGATGAAACAATATGGTCCTGGTACTGTTATGGGAATTGAATACTTCCCGGCTTTCTCTGCTATGCTTACAGATGCTTACAATGGTGGATATCTAAATCAGCAGAAGACCATTGAAAAAGTGTGTGGCTCAGATATGGTAGAGTATGGTAAAGAAGTTATTAATCTCATAGGATCTATAGTTTAAAAAAGAAGTGAGGTTTATACAAATGGAAATAGGATCACTCACACAGTGCCATCAAATGACACTAGAAGAAGCAAAAGAAGCCTATCGTAATAGTAAGGGCACAATAGGCCATTATCTTACTCCAGGATTTAAAGAAAAGCATAAATTGACATATTATCCTTTAAAGGCGATGGACAAAGTTACCCGTCCAATTATTCATGCTGGAGATGCTTTGTCTAAAGGTGTAGATTATGTTGGGGATAAAATCATGAGCACTAAGGTTGGTCGTAAAGCTCATGAATATATTGTAGATCCTCGTGGTCAGCATCCATTAGCACATGGACTCATTACTACTGGATTAAATTATGCTGCTAATCGTGCTAATTCTAGAGCATATGGAGTGCAAAACAGCAAACTCATTAAAGGTGTAGATGCTGGTACTGCAGGATATAGTGGTTACAAAGCTACAATGAAATCTCTTAAACGCGGAGCAATGAGTAAAGAAGCCCTTGACAGGAAACTCGCTGCAGAAAAAGCGCGTGATATGGAACGCCGCAAAGCACGTGATAAACGCATGTCTAATTTCTGGAAAGACATGAAGAATTAATTTTTAAAGGAGTGGGACGAGTATGGCATTCCTTTTACAAGCAAGATTCAACAGCACTGGTCCTACGAGTAGCGATATAAAAAATCTCGGTGGAGTCTCTTTTACAGAGACTTCACCTTGTCGTGATGGATCTAGATGTGCTTACTTTTATCCTCTTGATGATAGAGGAGGATTAGAAGTTGTAGGAAACACTAGGCTTAAACTAGCCAAGGAATTAGCAGAGGAGAATAATTCCTTTACTTTCTATTGCAAGTATAAAATAGATAAGACTATGATAAGTCCTGATGCATTGATTCCTATAATAACTTACTTTGATGATACCGGAACTAATATAGATCTCATCTGCATAGAAGAAGGAAACAAATTTGATCTATGCTATTCTGCAGGTCTTTCCCATTTCACCGAAGATATTTCATATACCTTTGATAACCAGTGGCATACACTAGTTATGGAGAGAAATAGTAACTACAGCAAAATCTTTGTAGATGGGTTCCTGCAGTTGGTATTCTATGATGATTCTATAATTCCTATCAAAAACACAACTCATATCTATATTGGATATAAAGATACTATTGGAACAGGAGATCATACATCTAACTTCTGCGGAGGTTATCTAGATGACATATGCTTTGTAGATACTGCTGTTTATACGGATAACTTCTTCCCTCCTAATATGTATTGGATGGGCAAAGACTGTAAAGCAAACTATTCTCTAGCATTTAGGAAGAATCCTCCCGCTGAATGGAATAAAGTGTTCAATATAGATCAGATGCCAGGCTACGTTATAGATCAAACTGAGAAGAATATGGAACATAGTGCTTTTAGGATAAATGAAACCCAAAAGAGTTGGCTTCCTAGACGTTTGCATATAACTTGGCATGAAGAAAAAGGGTATTTCCGCAAACAGACTTGGTTTCATGTTCTTGATAAGAACAAGCACTATACAGTTATACAAATAGATGGATTAGAACAGCCTCTTCTTATGGAGACAGAGAATCCAGAATTTATTGACTACTTCATTGCTGAAGAGGCATTGGAAAAGAAACAGATATATGCTTTTATGCTATTCGTGGATAAGACTTTTATAAAACTTTCTGATATAGTGATATTGAAATCTAATAACTACTATACTCTTTTCATAGATAATAGAGAACAAGATCCGTATGAAATGGTAAAGAGTGTAGAGCTGGTTCTAATTCCATTCCCTGTAATATATGAAGAAGGATTAGGAGAAAGAGAAGATATACGCCCAATTTATGTATTTGATGAAAAAGGAAAATTCAATCCTTCTAATGGATATACTTACTATTACATAGATCCCGATGCTGGCTCCCAGATGTACTCTACAGGAATTCTAGAGCAGAATATTCAAACAGATCTTCAGAAACACAATGAAGGTGGTAAAGAAGATGCTGGTGGAAAAAACTCTGAAGAAGACTATGATGATTCTAAATACGATAAAGAATCTTATTATCTTCATTCTTATTGGAGATATGGCACTTTCACTAAACTGGCAGAGTATTCTACATATTACAGAGTGAAATTCAATTCATCCGATAATACTGTTCAGGCTAAACAGGGAGATACTATCAATCTATTCAAGAATACTTTGAATATGGATACTCGTGTGTATGAGATTGTAGGAACAGATACATTTAATATCAACAAATATGCTCTAGTTGATAATGACCTGTTCAATCGCAATATCACTATGCAGATTATCACTGATAAGAGATCTCCAAACTATAACCAGTTTAGATCAGATTTCATAGAGATGAAAGAAGTAACTATAAAAGCTACCAAAGATCATCAAATGAGATTTACTATTCCTACTGTACTTGCTAAAGATGGTAAACCTTTCATAAATTATATCATCTTTAAAGAAGGATACTCCATGCTAGGCCTAAATAGAATCAAAGTGATTGACAATAAAACTCTTCTCATATTAGACTATTCTGATTTTCTTATGAAAGGAGATACTCTCACTTTTGTATTCTTGAAATGCAATAAAGCAGATCAGTTTGGACCTCTACATGTTAAGCCTATCTATCTTTGGACTAGAACAAATGCTATAGGAAAGAATTATACAACTGAGGTTAAGATTCCTAAATATCACAATGTGCAATATAACATAAACAATCTAATCATGTTTGTTAATGGAACGTTTGTATCTCCAGATAGATATACAGTAGAAAATGGATATGTCAAACTAAAAGACACTACTTATGATAGATGGATAAATGATAAAGATGTTACTTTCATACTTCTCAAAATGATGAGCGAATCTGAAGATCCTACAAATACTAGAGATAAAGTTGTCAAATATCAAGAGGATCAAGGTTCTAGGTTTGTTATTTATGACTTGAACAATGGAGATTCTTGTGGAGATGAAGATGCTTGGGCTAAAGGAGCTCTTACTAAGTGGAATAAAATCACTTTGGATAACTTTACCGTATTTGATCAGAATGGAGAATATCTCCCTGAGTTCATTGGTGAAGTA
>Ga0256404_1006350_pt1 | contig 19689 bp, 17 predicted proteins | sample RumenRJG_01DNA_FD_185990 | JGI IMG/M metagenome (GOLD analysis project Ga0256404, IMG submission 185990) | Bovine rumen microbial communities from Lethbridge, Alberta, Canada - RJG_01 | ecosystem: Host-associated > Mammals > Digestive system > Stomach > Rumen | place: Canada: Alberta | collected...
ATCCGGAAATAACACTTGCCACCGGAAGGACAATATTTTTTGCAACAAGTCCAAGTCCTGACGAAGCTCCTGTTGCATACGCAGCAGCATTTGCCACATCTGCCAATCCTCCGATTGATGAGGCATAACCTGTTGCAACCCCGGAATTTGTTCCCCATCCGGAAACAATTGATGCTGCACCACCTGTTGCGTATCCGCCTAATCCCCATGAAATAGGTGCGGCGCCATTCGGGAATCCTGAATAATTATAAAGTGAATCCATACCATAAGATGTTCCGCCGGAAAACGGTGAATGATATGAGGTTCCCGCAATATTCATTGATTCATTAGCTCCAAATACTGTAGCAAATGCCGATGGTGCAAATAAGCTTGCTAAATTATACAAAAAACCACCTGTCGCACCAAAACCCGTTCCCATGCCTGAACCGGAAACGGTTATGTCCCGAAGTTTGTCATATGTTTCCCAAAGTTGAGCCTTTGCCGTACTGCCGGCTGAACCAAATTTGTTTGCTATTACCAAGTAACTATCGTTTTTGTATGACATTTCTACCTCTTTTTAATTTATATTTATGATTGGAACGTTTTGAACGTTGCGTCAATATTTTTATCAATAACCTTTTTAACTGATTCCATCTCTGTTTGAAGCGCATTTTGTTCTGTATCAAGCTGACGCAATCTTAATTCAAGAGTTCTATCTTGCTGCTGAATTTTTTCTGTTTTTGCGTTTATATCAGCTATTTTCTTTTCATATACTTGCATATCATAATGATACTTATTCATCGCATCTTCATAAGCATTTTCATCAGTTATTGTATTAGTTGCAATTGAATATTCTGCTGTAGAATCTTCAAACTTAATAGAAGTTGCACGCCCTTTATCATCATATTCAACAAAAGCTTTATCTGTATATTCAACTTTTTTAGAAATATTTTTTGCAATGTAATTGTTTAATTTAGATTGATTTTCTACAGTTGGTGAGCTTGCTATACAAGTGTCTAAATCAACCTTACATACAAAATAATGTTCCCCACCGTTTGTCCAGAAATAAACATCTGTCGCAGTTGCAGTTGAACCGCTATACGCGCTTGCAATATTTGCAGAAGGATTATCTGCAACAATTTGATCCATTTCTGACTTTAATTGCGCCATAATATTAGGATCGGTGACGGAACTAAGTTGAGTAAGCGTCTTTGTTCCAACCCTATAACTGCCTGAAGAATCCACCGAAACCTGCGGATTCGCTTTTTTGTTTTCAACACCAGTATAAACATTTCCCATATGATAATGTGTAACAAGTGAGTTGAAATCCGGATCCCCCGAATATGGTTGAATATTAGAAATTGTTTCGGTATTAAATCCGTCAGTGTATTCATATTGGATAGTTGTGAAATCATTTGTGCTCGGCGCAGTCGGAACTTCCATTGCCAAAAGTTCGTTAAATGTGTTTGCACTCTGATTAGCCAAGGCTGTTCGTGCCTGGTTAACCTGCTGTCCTTCATATTCAACGTTAGTCTTTCTTGCCGTTAAGCCCAAGTATCGAGCTTGTGATGCTGCCATACCCATATTGAGTAATCTCCTGTTTCTACTACTTGTTTTCTTTTTAATGACAATTTTTTGAAAGTCAATATTTTCCATGAATATTATAGATAATTTTAGTCAAAATCTAAAGCAAAATCGAATAAAATCATCCGTATGAAGTATTCTTTCAATGTTGAAATCCGGAATTTTTGTTAAATTAAAACTCCCCTCTTTTAAAGAAGAGAGTTTTTAATTTATTTTTAATATCAACTATTTTGTTTGATAATCTCTGATAATACCTTTATATGCATCAATATAAATTTCTTTAATATCAGACATTAAAGGATATGCAGGGTTAGCCCCTGTACATTGGTCGTCATAAGCAAGTTCAACCATTTCATCAAGTTTTTCATTGAAGTCTTTTTCTTTAACTCCAAATTCCTTAATTGATGCCGGCAAATTCATATCTTTTCTCAAGCTTACAAGATATTCAATGAGTGCTTCTACTTTTTCATCATCATTTTTACCACCCAAGTTAAGTTGATCCGCAATTTGTCCATATTTTGCCTTTGCATTAGGGAATTTATATTGCGGGAAAATACATTGTTTATGCGGTTTATCGGTAGCATTGTACTTAATAACCTGACAGATTAACAATGAATTTGCCACTCCATGAGGGATATTAAACATAGCACCCAATTTATGTGCCATAGAGTGACAAAGTCCTAAGAAGGAATTTGCAAACGCCATACCGGCAATTGTTGCCGCATAGTGCATTTTTTCTCTTGCAATAGGGTCATTAGCACCCTCATTATATGAGCGAACAGCATATCTTTGAATTAATTTAGCCGCTTCAAGTGCATTTGAATTTGTGAAATTTGTAGCCATTGCAGATACATAAGCCTCAATTGCGTGAACCATTGCATCATATCCTGATGCCGCAGTTAAGCCTTTTGGCATTCCGTCAACAAAATTAGGGTCAATAATTGCCATATTTGGAGTCAGTGCATAATCTGCAATAGCATATTTTACATGAGTTTTATCATCTGTAATAATTGAGAATGGAGTTACTTCAGAACCCGTGCCAGATGTGGTTGGAATCGCAACCATGGTTGCCTTCTTTCCTAATTCAGGTATAGAACAAATTCTCTTTCTGATATCCATAAATCTCATAGAAATATCTTCAAAATCAGTATCCGGTTGTTCATACATCAACCACATAATTTTTGCAGCATCCATAGGAGAGCCGCCACCCAAGGCAATGATTACATCAGGTTCATAAGGTCTTATGATATCCATTGCTTGATTTATAGTTGATAATGTAGGATCAGGTTTTACATCAAAAAATATTTGATAATCAATTCCGATATCATCAAGTACATCAGTTATGCTATATACAGCACCTGAATTGAATAAAAATCGGTCCGTTACAATAAATGCACGTTTCTTACCTTCCAATTCGCGAAGCGCCAAATCAACAGCACCTCTCTTGAAATATACTTTTGGCGGAATTTTAAACCAGAGCATGTTTTCTCTCCTTTCTGCCACTGTTTTGTAATTCAATAAATGTTCAACTCCAATATTCCCGGAAACAGAATTTCCTCCCCAAGAACCGCAACCTAATGATAGTGACGGTTCAAGTTTAAAGTTATATAAATCACCGATTCCGCCTTGAGATGATGGTGAGTTAATCAATACACGGCAAGACGGCATTTTTTCCGCATAAGCGTCTATCCTGTCACTCTTTCTAGGGTCAGTGTATAACGCTGAGCTGTGACCTGCTCCACCTTTTGAAACAAGTTCGTTAGCCATTTCAGTGGCTTCTTCAAAATTCTTAGCTTTATACATAGTTAAAATTGGTGATAGTTTCTCTCTTGAGAACGGATCGTTCCAATCCACTTTTGGTCTTTCGCAAAGTAAAATTTTTGAAGATGCAGGAACCTTAAATCCGGCAATCTCAGCAATCTTTGTTGCAGGCTGTCCAACAATTTTAGGATGAGCTGAACCGCGAGTAGGATCTATGAATGGCAAATCAATCAATTTCTTTTCATCAGATTTGCTTACCAAATAAGCTCCCCTATATTGGAATTCCTTCTTAACTTCTTCATATACGTCTTCAACGACAATAACTGATTGTTCTGATGCGCAAATCATGCCGTTATCAAAAGTTTTTGACATAAGGATTGAAGAAACGGCCATTTTAATATCAGCAGTTTCATCAATAACTGCCGCAACATTACCGGGACCAACACCCAATGCCGGTTTGCCTGATGAATATGCAGCCTTAACCATTCCCGGACCACCTGTTGCTAAGATACAATCAATTGATGGATGTTGAATAAGTTGTGTGGTTAACTCAATTGCAGGTACATCAATCCAACCGATAATGTCAGCAGGAGCTCCTGCTTTTACTGCAGCATCCAATACAACTTTCGCCGCTTCAATTGTAGCTTTTGTTGCTCTCGGATGTGGCGAAAATATAATCGCGTTTCTTGTCTTTAAGGATATTAACGCCTTGAAAATAGCGGTTGATGTCGGGTTTGTTGTAGGAATAATTCCCGCAATAATTCCGAGAGGTTCTGCAACAATTTTTGTTCCGTTAATTTTATCTTCTTTGATGATTCCACAAGTCTTTGCTAATTTATGTTTGTTATAAATGTATTCTGATGCGAAATGATTTTTAATAATCTTGTCTTCCAATACTCCCATTCCGGTTTCTTCAACAGCCATTCTGGCTAATGGAATACGAGCCTTGTCCGCAGCAGTCGCTGCAGCTTTAAAAATCTTGTCAACTTGCTCTTGAGTAAATGTTGAATAAATTTTTTGTGCTTTTTTTACTCTTTCAATGAGTAATTCAAGCTGCTCTGCCGTATCAACAACAGTTGATTTGTTCAGAGTTTTTTCAAGTGATTCTACTGTCTTTTTTTTGCTTTTTGTTGCCATAATATATGTTCTCCTTTAAATTGTGAATCATATTTTTTAATTTGTGATTTATTTCACAATTACATTTTACAACACTAAATCTAAAAAAGCAAGTGTATTTTTTACAATTTAATTTTTAATCATCTTATTGGAGTATGATACCAAATTTTACATAACAAAACAAGCGATTTAATATTTATAATTAAACTTGATTTTTAAACATCAGCAATATAGAATATTTATACAAAAGAGGGATGTCAGATGAAGTGTTACAAGTCCAAATGGATAATTACAGGTGAAGACGGAGTTTTAGAGAATATGGCACTCGTTGTTGACGAGGGTAAAATTGTAGATATTATTCCGAATAATGAAGTAAACTTTGATGAAAAATACGTTAAAGATTTAGGAAATTCAGTTGTAACTCCTGGTTTTATTGATTTAATGACCCAATTTCAATACACTGATATTACAAGTTTTAAGCCAAAGTCATTTAAAAATAAGATTAAAAAATTGATATCAACTTTGCGACTAAAAGACACATTTGCGGGGGTAAAACCTGATGAGTATTCTTATAAATGGGCAAAAATTTTATCCAAGTATTTTATTATGAATCGTGAAGATAAAATTCAATCATTCGATGATGGAGTCGAGGCAGCTATTACTGCAGGAACCACTTGTATAGCACAAGTTTCAAAGGAATTTAAATTTTTTGACACATTAAATAAAATGCCAATAAAAAATTATCTTTTCTTTGAAATTTTTGCCGAAAGTTCAGTTAAAAGTAAAAAACAATTTAAGGAAATTCGGGCGAAAATAGAAGATTTAGTTATGCACAAGGGAGAAAATACTCATATTGGAATCATGTTAAATTCTATACCCGGAGTACACAAAAAGCTTTGGGAATTGTTTTCCAAATATTGTCGCAAACATAATATGATTTTACTAACCAGATTTGGAGAGTCAAAGGATGAGTTAGAGTGGTTAGAACATGGTTTTTCGGATATTGATTTATTACATAAATATATGGGTATGCGAAAAATAACGCCTTATGAAAAAGGGCTTTCACCTGTTAAATACTTAGATAATTTAAAAGTTTTAGGCAAAAAGGTTATCGTTGCAAATGGTGGATGGCTTGACGATGAGGAATTGGAAAAACTATCTGAAACAGGGGTGAATTTTGTTTATCAACCGAATTATTCTGATGAAATTTGCAATAAGAAGTTGTCATTTGAAAAAGTTTTAAAATATTTTCCCGGTAGATTTGGATTTTCAGCACAAAGTTTTTTGGATGACAAAAACTTTAGTTTATTAAAAATAGCTACAGAGTCTAATAAGAATGTAGGGCTTGGATTGGAGGAGTTAATAAAATATTTGACAATATATCCGGCAAAGATTTTAAGATTAGATAATCAGACTGGTTCGATAAAGATAGGCAAAGATGCTGATTTTAATGTATTCAAACTGGATGATAATGAAAATTGGCAAGATTTAATTAACCATTGCAAACCATATTCAACATATTCTAAGGGACGTAAAGTTGTTAAACGTGGGGATATAAGGTTTAGTCTATGATAATAAACGAAAAATTTTCGATTTCGACTCAAGGCAATACGGACATTATTGATATTACAAAAAATGTCAAAAATGTTGTATATAGACATTCTTTAACAGATGCGATTGTGCACATATATGTCGCCGGAAGTACGGTTTCTATAACAAATATTGAGTTTGAACCTGGTCTTTTGGTAGATTTACCCGAAGCGTTAGAGAAAATTGCACCTGCGGATGCACAATATCATCACGATGAAATGTGGCATGACGGAAACGGTTATGCACACGTAAGAGCTTCTATTGTGGGAAATTCCACAATGATACCTTTAATTGACGGGGCTTTGCAACTTGGGCAATGGCAACAAATAGTACTAGTTGATTTTGATAATAAACCAAGGCAGAGAACTGTTTACGTTGTTATTCAACAATAGATTACATGTCGTTTTTAATTTTTTCTTCCAAAGATTCCTGTTCGTTGATGTAATTTAAGATATCGACAGCAATTTGATGTCGAAGTTCTTCCGGTGCGTGTTTAAGGTATTCCATTGCGTGTGAAACTTTAATATTTTTGTCATACCAACGTCTTAAAATATAATTGTACTGCTCATCCAAGGACATTTCAAAATCAATATCTTTAAGTTTGTCTAAAATATATTCAGCACAAATAATCTGTGTATCTTCGTGGGTTTTCTCCATTCTGTTAACCGCACTGCTGACCACCGGATCAATATCATACCAACGTTTTTTTATCTCACTCATAACGATTTGATTGTACAAAATTTTTTAAAAGTTGTCAATGTTTAACACTCAATTCCTCATCAAGCATAGAAATCATAGCATTTTTAAATTTGTCACTTTCTTCTTTAGTCTTAGCCTCAAATCTAAGGGTAAAAACGGGTTCGGTATTACTTTGCCTAATTAAGGCAAATCCTCCGTCAAATACTATTCTCATACCGTCAAGAGTAATTATATCTTTTATATCAGAGCCAAAAATTTTTGGGTTATTTTCGACTTTTGTTTTCACACCTTCAAGTACTGATTTTTTGAACTCATTCGGACAAGGATATCTAACTTCTGAGGATGAATAAACTTCATCAAAAGGTTTTAAAAGGTCAGAAATCGAAAATTTAGAATTTTGTTTTTTGTGCTTAGAAACGATTTCCAGAATTCTGCAACCTGCATAAACAGCATCATCAAATCCGAAATATCTGTCTTTAAAAAAGGTATGCCCACTCATTTCACCTGCAAGAAGTGCACCGGTTTCCTTCATTTTTGATTTAATGTAGCCGTGCCCTGTTTTTGCCATGACTGACTTGCCGCCGATTTTATCTATAGTGTCGAAGAGTACTTGTGAACACTTAACTTCACTTACAACAACGGGAATATCGCTTCTTTGTTCTATCATATCCTGCGCATAAATCAAAAGCAGCTTATCTCCGGTAAGATATCTACCTTCATTATCGACAATACCGATTCTGTCACTATCGCCATCAAAAGCAATTCCAAGATCAGCACTTTCTTTTTTAACCACTTCTTTAAGGGTTGTTAAAGTTGATTCAACACTTGGATTTGGGTGATGGTTTGGAAATGTTCCGTCAGGTTCTGAGAACAATTCTATTACTTCGCATCCGAGTTTTTTGTATAACTCCGGTGCAACAATTCCGCCTGTTGCGTTTGCACTATCCACAACAACCTTAACGCCTTCACAATTTTTACCGAAACGGGAAAGCATGTCTTTAATGTAATCTTCAACAAGATTGTATGATTTTAATTTTCCCCTTGCGGCTTTGTTATCATTTTGTTCAAGATGCTTAAATGAAAACTCTTTAACTTGTTTTATTTCTTCTTCGTTGAGAGTACAACCGGCGTAAGTCATCTTAAGCCCGTTGTATTCGCTCGGATTATGACTTGCGGTGACAATTGCAGCACCGGTAATTTTATTTCCTTCGGTTACATCAAACGGAACACCGTTTGCTTCAGAATAATATCCGATAGGAGTCGGTGCAAGCCCAAGATCAACAACATTTGCACCGGTAGAAAGTATACCTTCAATAAGGGATTTTGTAAGTGATAGAGAATGAAGTCTTGCGTCACGACAAACAGTAACCCATATCTTATCCGAATTTAATCCGCTTTCTTTTATCAAATAATCTACGTAGCCGCAACCGGTTGCATAAAATAATTCCTCTGTTATATCCTGTCCATATATCCCACGAATATCATTCTTTCCAAACGCACTCTCATACTTTTGCATTACTGTTAATCTCCTCATAAAACTTATATTAAGAATTATACCACATAAATATTGTAAAGGATTCACTTTTATACTATTTGCACAAAAAAATTCAGCATAATATAATAAACACAGAGTTAACAAGAGAGGTGGCGAATGGAAACATTGGCAAAAAATGAAGGTTTAATAACAAAAATAATTGGGCCGGTTATAGACGTAGAATTTCAACCAGGGGAATTACCGGAGATTTATGCAGCTTTACACGTTTTTGACGGTGAGAATAAAGTCGTTTTAGAAGTTCAACAAATGCTTGGCGATAACAAAGTACGTTCTGTTGCAATGTCATCAACAGATGGTTTGAAACGAGGAATGAAGGTTGTTAATACCAATGAGCCAATAAAAATTCCGGTAGGTAAAGCAATTTTGGGCAGAATTCTCAATGTAACAGGAGATGCTGTTGATGAAATGGGTGAAATTCAAACCGATACATATTTGCCTATTCACAGAAGCTCACCTTCACTTATTCAACAAAATACGGATATTGAAATTCTGGAAACAGGAATTAAAGCGATAGACTTGATTCAACCTTACCAAAAAGGTGGAAAAATCGGACTTTTTGGCGGTGCCGGAGTTGGGAAAACAGTTTTGATTCAAGAACTTATCCACAATATTGCAATGGCACACGACGGGGTATCAGTTTTTGGCGGGGTGGGAGAAAGAACTCGTGAAGGTAACGATTTATGGAATGAATTTAAAGAAAGCGGAGTTCTTGACAAAGTTGGACTTATATACGGACAGATGAACGAACCACCCGGAGCACGTATGAGAGTGGGACTTTCTGCTCTTACAGCCGCTGAATATTTCAGAGATTTTGCAAAACAAGACGTGTTGTTATTCATCGACAACATTTTCCGTTTTACTCAAGCAGGAAGCGAAGTTTCGGCACTATTAGGGCGTATGCCTTCGGCAGTGGGTTATCAACCAACACTTGCGACAGAAATGGGTGAATTGCAAGAAAGAATTACATCTACAAAAGACGGTTCCATCACCTCGGTTCAAGCAATTTATGTACCTGCAGATGACTTGACCGACCCGGCACCTGCAACGACATTTTCACACCTTGATGCATCAACCGTTTTGTCCAGAGAAATAGCATCGTTGGGTATTTATCCGGCAGTTGATCCTTTAGAATCAAATTCTAGAGTTCTTGACCCGAATATTATAGGCGAAGAACATTATAATGTTACTCGTCAAGTATTGGAAATTTTGCAGAAGTACAAGGATTTACAAGATATCATTGCAATTCTTGGTATGGATGAACTTTCCGAAGAAGATAAAGAAATTGTTAACCGCGCCAGAAAAATTCAAAAGTTTTTATCGCAACCATTCTTTGTTGCTGAACAATTTTCCGGTATCAAGGGGTGTTACGTTAAACTTGAAGACACAATTCGCGGATTTAAAGAAATTGTTGAAGGCAAACACGATAATCTTCCTGAACAAGCTTTTTATATGGCAGGAACAATTGAAGACGTTATTGAAAATGCAAAGAAATTTGAGGTGTAATCAATTATGCATTTAAAAATAATAACTCACGAAAAAGTTGTTTTTGATGAAGATGTAAATGAAATATACACTCGTGGAGTTCATGGCGAATTTGGAGTATTAAAAGGCCACATTCCAATTATGTCAGCATTGGACATCGGAATAACAAAGGTCGTTCAGGATGATGGAGAACATCTTTTTACCACCATGGGCGGAGTATTTCAATATAAAGACGGTGAAGCCATAATATTAACAGAAACAGCCGAAGCCGGTGATGAAATTGATGAATTCCGTGCAAGACAAGCATTAGAAAGAGCAAAGCAACGACTAAATGAGCATAAAGCCGGATTGGACGTAAAACGTGCACAAGCCGCAATAGCAAGAGCAATGGTGAGATTGAAGATTTCACTCAAAGAATAAAATTTATGGATAAAAATTTATACAGTATTTTTAAATTATTTTTTAAAGTAGGCATTTTACTCCTGGGCGGCGGTTACGTAATTCTGCCGATACTTCAAAATGAACTTATCGAAAAACACGGCTGGATTAGTGAGGATGAACTTTACGAATATTACGCCCTAAGTCAAAGTGTACCGGGAATTATTGCTGCTAATACCGCTATTTTTGTCGGGTATAAATTAAAAAAAATTATGGGTTCGCTCGCAGCAATTATAGGACTTATTTTACCGGCATTCGTTTCAATAATTATTCTTGCCGGACTTATGAATAATATAATGAAATTAAGATTCATCGAAAGTATGTTTTGGGGGATAGGAATAGGAGTTTTAACGCTTATTTTTCTTGCAATAAAAGAAATGTGGACTAAAAGTGTTGTGAATAAATTAACCGGTTGGATATTTTTTGCAGCATTTATTTTATCAGCATTTTTTAAGATGTCCCCTGCAATAGTTATTGTTACATCAATCATTCTTGCATTAATATACACTTTCATTAAGGAAAACTACTCTAAAAATGGAGGTGTTGAATGATATATTTAAAATTATTTTTAGAATTTTTCAAAATAGGATTGTTTTCATTTGGCGGCGGGTACGCAACGATTCCTTTTTTATATCATTTAGCGGAAATTCACAATTGGTTTTCAACTCAACAACTATCTGATATGATAGCACTTTCTTCAATTACACCTGGACCTGTTGGAGTTAATGTTGCAACATTTGCAGGATTTCAGACAGGTGGAATATTGGGTTCTATCCTATCGACAACGTCAGTAATACTTCCATCATTAATAATATGTATTTTAATCTCAAAATTGTTGGAAGAATTTAGAGAAAATATTTATGTAAAAAATGTAATACTTGTTTTAAAACCTGTTAGTTGTGGGTTGTTAGCCGCGGTAGGAATAAAAATGTTTATTGATAATCTAAATCTTTTAGGGTTAATTTTATTTGGAATATTTTTATTCTTGACAACAAAAGAAAAACGTACACCGATTTTTTATCTTTCTATATCGGCATCAATTGGTTTACTTGCCGGATTTTTTAACCTTATGGGTTAAGTGATAATCGGCAATTTATATAATATAAAATACTAAATTAATTAAAAAGTCAGCACAAAGCATATAAACTGTTGAAAGTATTGCAGCTTGAGTGGTAGAATTTCCAACATCTTTAGCTCCGCCTTTTGTCGCATAGCCCTGTGTTGCGCAAACAAGAGCAATCAAACCGCCAAAAACCGAAGCCTTAAACAAACTTATATAAATATCTTTCATATTTATCCATAACCACACAGAATTCATATATCTTGCCGGATGAAGATTTATTGTACCTTCAGCAACAAGCATTCCACCTGCTATACCGACGAATTCTGCAATTAAAACTACAAAAGGAAGAGTTAGAACTGCGGCAACAATTCTTGGTGTAAAATAATACCCTACAGGGTCAACTTTTAAAGTTTTTATTGCATCAACTTGTGAAGTAACTTGCATATTAGCAATTTCTGCACTAATTGCAGTTCCTGCTCGTGCCCCTATTGCAAGTGCAGCAAATCCTGGTGCAATTTCACGAATCATTACAATTGCTATTGTGCCACCGATATATGTATCTGCTCCGGACATCAAAAATTGTTTTGCAACTTGAATTGTTATTACAGCAGCGGCAATAAACGCAATTATTAGCGATATAGGCAAAGAATCATAACTGATTTCCGCAGCTTTATTAATAACAGATGACCATTTCAGCTGACCGGTGAAAAGATACCTTAACGATTTTATTAAATTCTCAACACACAACCCAAAAAATTCTATCAAAACATTCTCCAAAATTCTTTATATACCTTAGTCTATCATAAAAACTCCAATATTCAAATTTTTAAATCAATTATCTCACTGTCGAAAACAAAGTTTTTAAATTTTTTTCGAAATCAGGAGTATATCCGAGTAATGATTTATGCGCATCAGTCATTTTTTCATAAATCCATTTTGTAAATTGTATGTTTCCGATATTCTTACCTGTCAAAAGCTCATCAGGTAACTGGCTTTTAGGGTCAAGTCTTTTAGCGGCCGACAAAAACCTTCTTGTGCGCCAATTTCCACTATCGCAACCGATAAATATTTTACCTTTACGCATATCAATCAAATTGGAAACAAAACTTCTAACAGAAATATCAGTCATGATTTCATTTTTAAATTCCGAGTTTAATACAACTTGCATAGGAACAAAATATCTGTCGTAATCCATCCCTTTTTTATTTAAAAGTTCTTCTATAGCGCAATCCGTTTCAGGGCAAAGAATCACAAATTTACGTATTCCAATTTCCTTTAATTTATCAATATAATTTTTTGCACTTGATAATCCGCCTTTGTAAGAATTATTGCCTAAATCTCTGAATGAATTTATTTTTAAATCTTTTAATTCAGGATTTGTCACCGGAGATCCTGTTTGCTTTTGTTTAACCCAGTAATCAGCATATTCCGAAACGTTCCCGATATCGTTTCTCCTCTCCTCCTTAGCTTTCAAAGCAAAAATTGATCCTTCGTCGTAATTATCTTCCCAAAGTCCTGTAAAATTTACAGAATTTTTGGTGGGTTGTGCCGTATTATAAATCGGTAAATTAATAAAAATTTTTGGTTGGATGCTATTTAATTGCATAAATTTTCTCACACTAAACTTCATATCTATAAAACATCCTGAAAATAAAATTTTACTTATTTTTATCAATTATTAATATTTTGATACAATTATATTTTAAACGATTTTGCAATGAGCCAAATTTATGATAAACTCAAATTATGAAATATGTTTGTAAAGATTGTGGAAAAGAATATTTAAAACGAGTAGAATATTGTTCTTGCGGAAATAATGGTTTTGAAATTGTTGAAGCTGTTATTGTTGAAAATCCATCCGTTGATGTTGGATTTGAAGATACACCAAAGTTAAAGTCTCCAATTAACAAAGGGCTTTCAATATCTTGGGCAATATTTGCTGTCTGTATTATTTTATCACTTTACATTATTAGTATTCCGATAAAACATAACCAAAGAATTGCTCAAGAACCGGAACAAAATGTTAAACAAACAATTCCTGACATAGAAAAAATTTGGAATGGAACTCCTCCCGCAGTTCCGACCAAACCTGCCGAAGTTATAACCGAGCAAAAGCCGGAAACCCTTTTGGACAGAGTTATGAACAAAATTGAGGAACCACCATTTGTAAAAGATGTTTTCAAAACAAACAAAACTACAACTAAACCATCACAATCAACACAAAATCCTACCCCAAAATCTAATCAAAATTCAAATATAAAACCGGTATCTTCTATTCAAAAACCGCAAACCAAGCCAACTCAACAGGCAACGGCAACTAAACCAACAACATCTGCCCAATCAAATCCGAAAATAACCCAGCAGACAACATCTCCTAAACCTGCCGTTCAACAAACATCAACGCCTAAACCAATCCAACAAACAGTTAAAAAACCTACTCAACAAACCACTCAAAATAGAGGTCTTGAAGAGGTTACGCTTGATAACAAAAACGTTCAAAAACCGCAAATTCAAACTCCAACTTACGATCTCAAGGCTACTGCTAATTATGAATCAGCATTACTCAAAAAACTTTATTCAAAATTCGCAGTTGGAGGACTTTCCGGAACAGGAAATTGCGTTGTATCTTTCTCAGTAGACAGATCAGGAAAACTTATCAACAGAAAATTTGAACAATATTCAGATAATAAGACCTTAAATGATGCAGTTTATTATATGATGATGAGTTCTGCAACATTTAATACCCCGCCATCCGGATACTATCAAAGAACTTTAAAAGTTCAGGTTAGATTTAATAACGGAGAGTACTCCATTGGGTATATTTAATAACTAAATAACAATTTAACTTGACAATACGTTGTGTCTTACGTATCATTGACATAACATCTGTTAAGGCGACATGGCCAAGTGGTAAGGCAGAAGCCTGCAAAGCTTTTATCCCCAGTTCGAATCTGGGTGTCGCCTTTTTATTTTCTAACAGATGAATTGTGTATTAAATTAATACCGACGATTTCTGTCTTGATAATCTTGACGGCTTGGTAAACAAATTCCAAATTGGCAGCTTGTTCTATACGTAGGTGAAAATCCGCTTTGCTGACCAAAAGTTTGCGGGTTTATAGGTTCTTGTTCAATAAATTCTTTACCTTGTGTATTTCTAAATGTGTTTGGTCTGGATAAATCTTGAACATAATCATGATAAAATGTTCTGTTTTCACTTTTTGAAAAATCTGCGATTTGAGCATGGACTATATTTGAAATTAATAAAACAGCACAACAAATAAAACTTAAAAATCTAAACATAAATTCATACCTCCCTAGAGTATTATTCTTTATAATATCCTCAAAAACATTAGCCGAAATGTTAATAAATAAAAAAAAGCTATGTACTTTGAGGTGCATAGCTGTTGATTAGGGATATGTGTATCTTAGTCTCTAAGGAGTATGGTTGTATATTACCAATTTTTTTCTCTAATGAAATCATCCATTTTTATGATGTTTTGAAAAATTATAAAAATTTTTTAAAAATCCTCAAAACTTCTTTTTTGTGCTACGATTAAAGGTGTAATGGCACAAAAAGAGAGGTAAAAATTTATGACAAATTTATCACCACTTCAATCAGAAAGATTGAAATATCAACCGAAACTTCCGTCAGCGCTTTCAGGCGGAATCAATTCATTATCTATGACAGAAGGCGAAGCAACTCAATCAGTTAGAGATCAAGAACAAATTAAAGAATTATTCTCAAAAACTTACGGAAAGCCGGTAATAACCTTTGCTTCCGGTTCTTCAAGAAGTTTGAGTTCAATGAATGTTGGTGTAATTTTATCAGGCGGTCAAGCACCTGGCGGACACAACGTAATCGCCGGATTATATGACGCTTTAAAACAGGCTAATCCGTCAAATAAATTGTATGGATTCTTAGGTGGCCCATCAGGAATAATTGATGGTAAATATATTGAGTTTACTGACGAATTTATAAACGAATACAGAAATACAGGCGGATTTGATATTATTGGTTCAGGCAGAACTAAATTGGAAACAGAAGACCAATTCCAAGAATCTTTAAAAGTTTGCCAAAGACTTGGCATCAATGCAGTCGTAATTATTGGTGGTGACGATTCGAATACAAATGCAGCACTTCTTGCTGAATGGTTTGTAAAAAATGACACCGGAATTCAAGTTATTGGATGCCCTAAAACAATTGATGGTGATTTAAAAAATGATCAAATTGAAATTTCGTTCGGGTTTGATACTGCAACAAAAACTTATGCTGAACTTATTGGTAATATTGAACGCGATGCAAATTCTGCTAAAAAATATTGGCACTTCATTAAAATTATGGGAAGAAGTGCTTCTCACGTTGCTTTAGAAGCAGCACTTCAAACTCAACCAAATATCACTTTGATTTCAGAAGAAGTTGAAGAAAAGAAAATGTCACTTTCTTCAATAATTGATTACATGTCGGATATTATTGTAAGACGTGCTGCTCAAGGCAAAAATTTTGGTATAGCAATTGTTCCGGAAGGATTGATTGAATTTATTCCTGAAATGAAATCAATGATTTCAAATCTTAATGACATAATGGCAGAACTTGAATCTGACCCTTCATTTGTAAATTCAACTTCAATAAGAGAAAAATTCGAAATTGTTGAAAGACGTCTTGATGACAGTAATGCTGCTGTGTATAGCTCACTTCCTGCAATAATAAAAGAACAATTGTTGGCAGACAGAGATCCGCACGGAAATGTTCAAGTATCTAGAATTGAAACAGAAAAATTGTTAATCGAAATGATTTCAACAAAATTAAACGAATTGAAATCCAATGGTGAATATATTGGCAAATTCTCATCACAATCTCATTTCTTCGGATATGAAGGCAGATGTGCATTCCCATCAAACTTTGATGCTGATTATTGCTATTCATTAGGATTCAACGCATTCGCCTTAATAAGCTTTGGCTTAACCGGATATCTTTCATCAGTAAGAAACCTTACAGCACCTGCTAGTCAATGGATTGCGGGCGGTGTTCCTTTGACAATGATGATGAATATGGAAAAACGTCACGGTGAAATGAAACCTGTTATCCAAAAAGCCCTCGTAAAACTTGATGGTCCTGTGTTCAAAAAACTCAGCGATAACCGTGAAGATTGGGCTATGAACGACAGATACCTTTTCCCTGGTGCTGTTCAATACTTTGGCCCAAGCTCTGTTTGCGATATCACAACTCAAACTTTGGCTCTTGAAAGAGCAAAGTCTTTCGTAACAGTTTAAAATTAATGCAAATAAATAGTGGTGAATCAATTTGATTCACCACTATTTTTATGTATTTATGATAACAAATCTGTTAAAGCTTTACTTTCAACATCTTGCATCATTTTCATATAGGCACCTCCAGAAATACCATTACCGTCAACAATAAGCTTTCCTTTTAATGTGTCTATCAAACCACCAATACCTACCAAGTGCATGCCTGCAAATAAAGCAGCAGCAGTAATTTTTACCTTTTCTGTTTTAGGCCGTCCTCCTTTTTCAGACACAACTTGAACAGATATCGTTTTACCTATGTATTTATCCAATTTAAATTGTTTTATATAACCTGAACCTTTTATTTCAAGAAAATTTTCTAACGTAGCCTGCTGTAAACCCGGATTACCGTTCAAATTTTTATATTTATATTTTGTATCATTACACATTTCAGGTCCAATTTGGTATAATCCGACAAATGTCTTGCTCCCACCATAAGGGTAAAGGTCAAATGATGATTCCATAAATGCCAGGCGTTTGAAAAACTCCATTGCAGCTCCATCATTTTTGTACTTGGAATTATTTAAAGCAGTATGCATTGCTGAAGTTAATTTTGCTTTTTGTTTAACATAATTGGAATCCGCTTGATTAAAAGTTGATTCTGTAATACCTAAAGTATCACTCAAAAGAACAGGGATTATCAATTTTTGGTTTAACCTCAATTTTGAAGGGTCTTTAATGTTATTTTTCCGCATCAATAAACTTTGTGGAATACCGTATTCACGACTTATTCTCGATATAGTATCACCACTTTGTACAGTATGAATTCTTTGATTATCTTGTTTTTCTTTTTGGGGTTTGGATTCAACCTTTTCTTTTTTTGTTTTTACTGCAGGTATTTTTAGTATTTGACCTTCTTGTATATTATCGTTTTTAAGGCCGTTTGCCTTTTTCAAATCATCTACTGTTATACCGTTGCGTTCAGCTATTATGGATAAGCTTTCACCTAATTTTACTTTATGTGTTTTATTATTTGATTTCTCACTTTTTTTATCGGTTTTTTGAGTTTTTGATTTAGTAGGTATTTTTAATACTTGGCCTTCTCTAACATTATCATTTTTAAGACCGTTAGCCTTTTTCAATTCATCTACTGTTATACCGTTGCGTTCAGCTATTACAGATAGGCTTTCACCCTTTTTAACCTTATGTGTGTTCGGACCGGGTTTTGATTTTGATTCCACCGTTAAACCCATCATCATATCGGCTTCTGTTAGGCTCTTTTCAAACATGGCAATATTATCATACGCCATTTGGTCGGTGCCTTTTTTATAATTAAACAAATCGTCAGTATTTATACTGTTAAATCTTATTTCCATATAAACCTACACTTTTTTATAAACACATTATCGACACTTTTTTCAAAAACTTTAGTTTTTTAAATAATCTTTACAAAACAAAAAATTCGACGGATTTATTCAATCCGCCGAGTTAATCTTTTTCATACCCAATACTTATTTTTTCAAAAAGTCAGGGATTTCTATATTTGTAAAGTTTGTGCTTGTCAAACCCGGGATAGAAGGTTTTACTTCTGTTTGAGTTTGAACGGATGAATTGCTTGGCGCACCTACTGATACTGTTTCAAAAGGTCTTGCAAAGAAATCCGCAGCGTTTAACTGTTTTGAATCAGTAACTTTTGCAATTTCTCCGTCACTTTTCATCTCAAATCCCGTTGCAATTACGGTTACTTGAATTTCACCTTGAATCTTTTCATTAATTGCAGTACCGATAATAACTGTTGCGTCATCCAATACAGCATCGTGAATAATGTTTGCAGCATCGGTAATTTCGTGGATTGTCATATCCGCACCACCTGTTATGTTAACAATAACACCTGATGCACCGTTAATTGAAGATTCAAGTAATTGAGAATTGATAGCGTATTGAGCTGCCTTAACCGCTCTGCCTTCACCTTGTGCACGACCAATACCCATTAACGCTGAGCCTGATGACAACATTACAGTCTTAACGTCTGCAAAGTCTACGTTTATCAAGCCCGGAACAGTGATGATATCTGTGATACCTTGAACACCTCTTAAAAGTACTTCATCAACAATTACAAATGACTCTACAAGCGAAACTTGTCTGTCTACAACTTGAAGCAATTTATCATTCGGAACAACAATAAGTGCATCAACCGCCTCTTTAAGTTTTTCCAAACCTTGAATTGCCTGATTAGCTCTTTTTTTGCCTTCAAAACCGAAAGGTTTTGTTACAACTGCTATTGTTAAAATTCCAAGTTCTTTAGCTATTTTAGCTACCACAGGGGCTGCACCGGTACCGGTACCTCCACCCATGCCTGCAGTGATAAATACCATATCTGCACCTTCAAGTGCATTTGTAATATCTTGTTGAGCTTCTTCCGCCGCTCTTTCACCTACTGAAGGATCTCCGCCTGCACCAAGTCCGTTTGTTGACTTTGAACCAAGTTGAATTTTGTTATCAGTTTGACCAAAATTCAATACTTGCAAATCTGTATTCATAAGCCAGAACTCAACACCTGAAAGTCCTGATTTAATCATTCTGTTAACGGCATTACCACCGCCACCGCCAACACCAACTACTTTAATTTTAGTTGGATTTATCGGTGATCTGTAAGTAGGATCTGATGAAACTTGACTGCTTGTTGACATGCCATTGCTTGTTGTTTCATCCTTCTTTGAAAAGATATCTGATACGAAATTTTCCACTGTTTTTACCTCATTATACTTTATTACTTATTAGTTTCGTGCTAGTTAATAACATTAACCCAATTATCATGTAACTATAACAACATAGTATTTTAAATAGAAAAAAAGTACAAGAAAATATTGTTAATTATGAACAAATATTAATAAATTTGACATAAATTTTTGTAACAATTTTTCTTAACATAAAAGATGCCCGCGCCATAAGCTCGCGGACATCTTTATTTTCAAGTATAAATTTATACAGCAGCTTTAGAAGAAGTTTTTGCAACTGCTTCAATAACCGCACTTGCAACTTGTTGTTGTTCTTCATCTGTAAGTTCTGGGAACATAGGAAGTGACATTACAACGTCTGTGTTGTGTTCTGTTACAGGAAGTGAACCTTTGCCCATGTTCAAGTAGTTATGAACCTTTTGCAAATGGAGTGGTATAGG
>Ga0256404_1006352_pt1 | contig 19686 bp, 15 predicted proteins | sample RumenRJG_01DNA_FD_185990 | JGI IMG/M metagenome (GOLD analysis project Ga0256404, IMG submission 185990) | Bovine rumen microbial communities from Lethbridge, Alberta, Canada - RJG_01 | ecosystem: Host-associated > Mammals > Digestive system > Stomach > Rumen | place: Canada: Alberta | collected...
GTGGAAGGTGACAGTAACTCGGTCGCCAACCAGAAGAAGTTGTTAAAACGTTTCGCAAAGGAAAATGGGCTAACCAATACCCGATACTATGTTGACGATGGCTATACCGGTACAAATTTCGAGCGTCCCGGTTTTCAGAAGATGATTGAGGACATTGACCTCGGATATATTTCAACCGTGATTGTCAAAGATCTGTCCCGTCTTGGCAGGCGATACGATATGGTCGGATATTATATGGACACCTATTTTCCCGACAGAGATGTTCGGTTCATCGCCGTTAACGACAATATAGACAGCGACGAAGGTGAAAGTGAAATTGCGCCGTTCAAGAATGTGTTGAACGAGTTTTACGCAAGGGACATCAGCAAGAAATGCCGTTCGTCCTATCGTATCAGGGGTAGTACAGGCGAGCCGTTAGCTCCGCCGCCTTATGGATATATCAAATCTCCCGATAATCCTAAGAAGTGGATCATCGATCCCGAAGCGGCGCAGGTCGTTCGTGACATCTTCAAAATGGCGCTTGAAGGTAAGAGCAACGAAACGATTGCCCGTATATTGCAGGAGCGCAAGGTACTGATTCCTATGGCGTATTGGCAAGAAAAGGGTATTCGTAAAGGCGGTAAGGTCACACAGCCTAACAAATACAAGTGGTGCAAAACTACTGTTACAAAGATTCTTACCCAACAGGAGTATTGCGGCGATATCATCAACTTCAAGACGTATTCCAAATCATACAAGAATAAGAAACGCTACGACAACCCCAAGGAAAACTGGGTGATTTTCAAGGACGTTCACGAGCCGATTATCAACCGTGAAGATTTTGAGTTGGTGCAAACGCTTGTCGTAAAGACAAAGCGCCGTGCTCCGAAAAAGGAGAACGGCGAGAAGAATTTGTTTTGCGATTTTCTCTACTGTGCCGATTGCGGCAGTAAGCTATGGTATCACACGAATACCACTAACAAGGAAATCCATTATTTCAGCTGCTCCAACTATAAGAAAGATACCCGTGGCAACTGCGAATCCCGCCATTATATCCGTGCCGACGCTATCGAACAGGTCGTAATGCTGGAACTTCGGCGTTTAGCAAAGTATCTGGAATCTAATGAGGAAGAATTTGCAAAGCTTCTCGCCGAGAAAACCAACGCCGATATGTTGGCGGAGCAGAAAACCTTAGAAACAGAGCTGAACCGGGCAACTGCCCGAAACGAAATGCTCACTTCGCTTTTCGCAAAAACCTACGAGGACAATGTATCGGGCAAGTTGAGCGATGAGATGTATATGGAGCTGTCACACAAATATGAGGTTGAACGCCTTGAACTGAAAACAAAGATTTTCGAGAATAAGGAACGTCTTGCCAAAATCAGCGAGATGGAGCAGAACAAGGATGATTTCCTAAAAGCTGTCCGTAAATTTATGGAGATGGATTCACTGACAGCACCAATGCTCAGAGAGCTTATCGACCACATTGACGTGTACGAAAAGGAAGGCGGCAAAAAGAACTACACGCAACGCATCGTCATCTATTATCGCTTTGTCGGCTACTTAGAGCTACCGTCATCAGAGAACAAGAACTACAAAGCCAACACCCGAAAAGGCGTAGACGTGGAGTATATCCCCACAGCAAAATCCGCATAAGAGAAAAGGTGAGCAGGCACAACAACCTGCTCACCGCATACAAACCGGATGAAATTGAATAAAAAGAATGAGTGTCCATAACATAAATCCGTTATGAACACTCATACTGGTCGAGGTGACAGGACTTGAACCTGCGGCCCCATCGTCCCGAACGATGTGCGCTACCAAACTGCGCTACACCTCGTTTTAATAAAACAGCCTCGAGCAACTCGAGGCTGATGGCTGCGGAATAGGGATTCGAACCCCAACAAACAGAGTCAGAGTCTGTCGTGCTACCGTTACACTATTCCGCAAGGTTTATTGCAACTCGCTGTGCAACAGTAGATATTATAATCTAAATGACCGTAAATGTCAATAGATTTTCGAAAATTTTTATTTTTTTCTAATCCTGATATCCGTTCCCAAAAACGCAAGCTTCTGAGCGTTGCCGATTATTCTCGATACAAATCTGTCGGAATAAATCTCCTCGAGCTTGTCAAAGTCGTAATTAGTGTTGATTATAACCGGCTTTGAGAGCAAAAGCCGCGAGTTAAATATGTTATAAAGCTCCGAGGTAGAGAATTTTGTCTGAAACTCTGTTCCCAAATCGTCGATAATCAGCAAATCGCAGTCGAGGAGCATATTTGAGACAGAATTACTGTTATCGCGCGAAAAATGCTCCTTTTCAAGCTGCTGAGCGAGCGACGGGGCTGACACGTAAATTACGCCGAAGCCTTTTTGAATAACCTCGTTAGCGATTGCGAGTGAAAGATGTGTTTTACCAAGCCCTGTGTTACCGTACATCAAAATGCTGTTTGCCTTGGGATGAAAATTGTCGGCATACCCCATGCAGTACTTTTTGACCTTTTCCATATGATTGTACGGAACTACTCCGATTGATTTATCGAACTCCTTTGAGTAATAGCTCAAATCAAACGTGCCGAAGGTTGAAAGAGACAGCGGAGCGGTCTTGTTAAGCTCCGCAACGGCGCACTGTACAAGCGCTTTTTTCATACATGGGCACATAAGCGTTTTGCCGTCAGATTCATAATAACCTGTGTCGTTGCAGCTTTTGCAAAGATATTTCGGTTCGAAAACATCCGCAGAATAGCCGTTTGAGGTCAAAAGCTCTGCAAGCTCCTTTTGCAGGCTGAGGTTTACTTCCTTGAGCATTTTCATTTGCTCGGCGGCGTTTCCTCCGCCGATTACGGTTCTGACAGCGCGGATACCTGTATCGGCAATTTGCTGTTCGAGCTCCTTTGTGCGCGGAAGCTTAGCATAAATCTCTTCTCTTCTTCTGTCTGCTGATTTTTCTGCGTTCAATCTTCTTTCATACATCAAATCGGCAGCCGCCTTGTAGATTGTACTGTTAAATCCCATAATCTGTTCCTCAGTCTATAAAATCAAGGGTATCTATCTTTTTAATCTCGTCGATGTTGTATGAGGTTTTGCGTTTCTGAGTGCCTGACTTTTTCTTTTTATCCGAGTCAAGCTCTGCCAAATCGTTAAGGTTCATCACGCCTGCGTTGTGCCAGCGCTTCAAAATTCCGTCGATGTAGCTGAAACGCATAACGCCCTTTGTATCAACGCAGCGCTCGTAAGCTTCGCGCAGCATTTCGGAAGAAAATTTCCACTCGGTAATCCAGCGGTTGCAGAATTCAAGCTGTTTTGCAGTGGCGGAACCGGGGTTATTCAGTCCGAAGGCAGTTTTAACAATGCTGTAGTTTTGGTTTGAGATATTTGCCTGTCTAATTTTTGCGTCAGCCTCTTCAACCGAGAAAACTCCGTCATCAGCCCACTTGATACCGATATTCTCAACCGAGCGCATATTTGATTTTCCAATGCTGATACAGTACTGAATGAGCATCATAATAACGTCAAGCGGAAGTCCGCAGGTGTCTTTGAGCATTAAAAGCGTTGCAATATCGGAATTTGAGAGCACCTTGCCGAGAGCCGACTGAGCCTCGCCAACGAGAATTTTCAAATCCTCGTCTACCGCCAAACGCTGAGCGGTAAAGACATAATCGGGCTTTTGGGGCTTGGTTACTACGAACTTTTGCTTAGTCTCCCCTACGTCCTTTGCAATTTCTTCAACCGACTGTTTAGACTCTGCTTTTATTTCTTTTACAGAATTATCATTAGGAGATTGGCTTTCTTCCTGCTGAACAGGGGTGAACTCACCGTTTGATTTGCAGAGCACACCCATATTTACCCAATAATCGAGCGCTTCGGGGATATCGGTAACGTTAACGCCCGTAGCGGCTGAAATATCGGAATCTGTTAAGTTTTTACCTGCATTTCTGAGCACATAGAGCAATACTTTGAGCTTTACGCCGTCGGAAAATTTCAATCCCTCGTCAACAATTTTTGACGGAACGGCAAACACCGAGCTCCACGCACCTAAATTTATATTAATTGACATTATATCTACTTCCTTTTGAGGTAAATAATAGTATATCACAAAAGTTTTTAAAATAAATAGCAAAAAAGAATTTTGTTTCAATTATTGCCATAAAAAATGACAGCCTCTTGGACTGCCATTTATAAGTTTATTTTTGAAGTGTACCCTGGCTTGCGCATTTGAGATATGCGTTTATGAAGCCGTCAAGGTCGCCATCCATAACAGCGTTAACGTTACCTGTCTCATATAAGGTGCGGTGGTCCTTAACCATTGTATAGGGCATAAACACGTAGCTGCGGATTTGCGAGCCCCATGTGATTTCCTTTTGAACGCCCTTGATATCCTCGATTTTGTCGAGGTGCTCGCGCTCCTTTATTTCTACGAGCTTCGAAACAAGCATTTTCATAGCTACGTCGCGGTTCTGGTACTGGCTTCGCTCAACCTGGCTGGCAACGACGATACCTGTCGGTATATGAGTAAGACGGACGGCAGACGAGGTTTTGTTTACCTTCTGACCACCTGCGCCGCTTGCGCGGTAAACGTCCATTTTTATATCCTCGGGCTTGATGTCAACCTGAATACTGTCGTCGATTTCAGGCATAACCTCGAGTGATGAAAAGCTTGTGTGACGTCTGCCTGCGGAGTCAAACGGAGATACGCGGACAAGACGGTGAACGCCTGCCTCGCTCTTTAAGTAACCGTAGGCGTTTTCTCCCTCAACGAGCAAAACAGCGCTCTTTAAGCCTGCTTCGTCGCCGTCAAGATAGTCAACCTCTTTTACCTTGAAGTTGTGAGCCTCAGCCCAGCGCGTGTACATTCTATAGAGCATTTCCGCCCAGTCCTGAGCCTCTGTTCCGCCCGAGCCTGCGTGGAAGGTAAGAATTGCGTTATTTTTATCATATTCACCTGTGAGCAGGGTTTGAAGGCGCTGTTTTTCAAGCTCTGCCTTAACAGCCTCATACTCGGTCTGCGCTTCTTCAAGGAGTGATAAATCCTCTTCCTCGTTCGCAAGCTCAATCAAAGCGTGGGTATCCTCATATTTGGAAACAAGGTTTTCGTACGCTTCAACCTTACCCTTTAACGCGCCTGTTTTCTGCAAAACCTGCTGTGATTTTTCTACATCATCCCAAAATCCCGGCTCGGTAGCCTTTAGCTCGAGTTGTTCAATCTCTGAACGCACGCTCTTTAAACCGAGAGCGTCGGACAAATCGTCTATATCAGGCTTTAACGCCTGTAATTCAAGCAATAATTCTTCAAACTGTACCATAATGTACCTTCTTTCAGTCGTTTCACTTATACTCTAATTTTATATTATACCAAATTTTCCTTCGATTGTAAACTTCATATTAAAATTTTATTATTGCAAATATTATTGCAATATTAGGAAAAATTTGGTATAATAATATAACATATAGTTAATCGGAGGAAAATATGGATTTTAATCAATATAAATGTCCTGTTTGCAACAAGCAGTTTGAGTCGGGTGATGATATTGTTGTCTGCCCCGAGTGCGGAGCACCTCACCACCGCGAATGCTACGAGGAGCACGGAAGCTGTTTTTTTGAGGACAAGCATTCTCAGGATTTTTCCTTTGAAAATTACAACGCTGTTAACAGCGGCAATTCTGACGAAAACGACAACACCTGCCCCGTTTGCAGGTTTAACAATAAACCAGGCGTGATGTTCTGCGAAAGATGCGGTTGTCCGCTTCACGACAAACAGCAAAATCAAAATACTGACGATAACAACCAAAATCAGCAGTTTAATCAAAATACGCAAAACGCTCAGAACAGCTACACATATCAAAACGGTCAGTTTAACCGAAACAACACTCAAACTCCTCCGCCGTTCGGCTTTGGAGCTGCAGGAGTTCCGAACTTTGACCCGCTTGCCGGAATGAACAGCGAGGAAACGATTGCCGATGATATCTCTGTCGGAGAGATGGCAAAGTTTGTCGGCAAAAACACAAATTACTTTTTGATGGTTTTTAACCGAGTTAAGCAGTTCGGCAGGTCAAAATTCAACTTCGGTGCGTTTTTGTTTTCGGGAGTATATTTCTTATACAGAAAAATGTACTTACCCGGAATTATTTTCTCGCTTTTAATTATTGCAACAAATGTCTTGGCGACTTATCTCAGATTAACTCCTGAATATATTTCCGCTTCAAATGAGGTAATTTCATATATAAACAACCGCTCCTCGATGAGTTCGTATGACGCATTGATGATGACAAATAAAATTTGGATCATCTATGCTCCCGAGCTTTTGACTTGGGTAAGATACGGAATTATGCTGTTCAGCGGATTTTTGGCTAACAGAATTTATTTGGGACACTGCGTTAAGGGCATTAAAAAGGTTAAGGCGCAAAACCAAGGTGAAAATATAAACGATAAGCTCACGGCTAAGGGCGGAGTTAACCTGCCTCTTGCGTTGAGCTTTGGTATAGCGATTGTTGTGATTTTATTTATTTGTGAGTATTTTCAGCTCACCGTTATTTAGAAGTTATTAAATTCTATTGCAAAATTTTATTGCAAAATCCAGGAGGAAAAAATGAAAATTACAAAGGCAGTAATCCCCGCAGCGGGGTTCGGCACAAGAGTTCTTCCGGCAACGAAGAACTTTCCCAAGGAAATGTTCCCTATCGTTGACAAGCCCACAATTCAGTATATCGTTGAGGAGGCTGTCGCTGCCGGTATCACGGATATCCTAATTATCACAAACCGCGGAAAAGGCTTGATTGAGGATCACTTTGACCGCTCGCCCGAGCTTGAACATATTTTGGAAAAAAGCGGAAAGCTTGATTTTCTCAAATGCGTTCAGGAGATTTCTGAGCTTGCAAACATCAGCTTTATCCGCCAGAAAGAGATGAAAGGTCTCGGCCATGCAGTGCTAAAGGCAAAGCAGTTTGTCGGAAACGAGCCGTTTGCGGTATTGTTCGGTGACGGAGTTATTATCAGCAAGCAACCTGCGATTAATCAGCTTATCGACTGCTACGGCGAATTCGGCGAAGGCGTTGTAGGCGTTAAAAAGGTGAGCGAAGAGGATATTCACAAGTACGGCTCGCTTAAAGTTGAGCATATTCACGACAATGTGTTTAAGTGCACCGATATGAAGGAAAAGCCCAAGACTAAAGAGGAAGTTCTTTCGCTGTACTCAATCATAGACAGATGCGTGCTCCCTGCCGAGATTTTTGAAATTCTCGAACGCACACAGCCCGGAGCAGGCGGTGAAATTCAGCTGACCGACGCTATGCGTGAGATTGCAATTACCAAGGGCATGACTGCGGTTGAGTTTGAAGGAACACGTTATGATATGGGTAACAAGTTCGGTATTCTTCAGGCTCAGATTGAGGTTGGACTTGAACACCCTGAAACAAAAGACCAGTTAAGAAGCTACATTAAGGACTTGGCTGAAAAACTTTAAGACGCTTTAATTTAAAATTTGAGACCTGTGAAAAGCAGGTCTCTTTTTTGTTATAAAAAGACGGCAGCTAAAAAGCCGCCGTCCAACGTCATTAATAATTTGATTATGCCTTCTTCTTGAATTCAGAAATCTTTTCCGCAGCATATTTCTGAATTTGAGTCGCGTCGAGAATGTCAACCGTACCGTCGTCGTTAACGTCGCCAACATATGTCTGACGCTCATCAAGAGTAATGCGTCCTGATGTCCATTTCTGAACAATTACAGCGTCAGAAACATCAATAAATCCGTCGTCATTTAAGTCACCGATAAGATGCTCGTCCTTGTTCTCATAGTCGGGATTGTAAGTTCCGGAGTAAATTGATGACTGGGTTTCGAAGGTCATCAGCGAATCGTCAACATTCTGTGAGCTGAACTTATAAATCTGTCCCTTGTTGGTAAGGAGCTCAACAAGCTCAAGATATACAGTGGTATCAGCGTTGGGGTTAAGAACCTTAAAGGTTACAGTAACAAAGCCGATTTTTGAGTTATCCTCTCTCTTAAGCTCATAAACAGGATACGCGTTGGAGTTGTTACCATGGATTACACCGTTATCTACCTTGCCGGTATTGATAATATAACCATCCTCAATTGCAACAGGTGAAATGTTAAGATCGTAGCCGAGGAGCTCGCCGTCAAAATAGACACCTGTCTGGTTAACACCGTCGGTATCATCATATGCGAGAACTTCGGAATCAAAGTAAAGATTCCACTGGCTGTTGTACATCAGCTGATCGCTCTTGATGTAAAAGCTTACTGTAAGAGTGTCAGTGTCAGCGTTGAAGGTTTCTGTTCTCTCGGGGAAGAAGTTCGAGGACGCTGTTACCGACAGCTTGCTGTCTGCGGCAGAAGCCGAGAATGAAGCAACACAAGCGATTGAGCTGACAGTAAGAATAACTGCAAGAAGAATGCTAACAAATTTTTTTGAATTTTTCATTTGGAATTCCTCCTATATATTTGAAACGGAAGACCCACCGCTTCATATTGGTACTATTTTATCACAACTTTACATTAAAATCAACTGATTTTATTATAAGTTATTTTTATTAGTGTTTTTTCTTGAATTCTTTGAGCTTTTCTACAGAGAATTTTTGTATCATAGCCGCATCAAGAACGTCTACATAACCGTCGTCGTTGACATCACCGACATAAAGCTGACGGTCGTTTAGTTTTGATTTATCGGCAGAGTATTTCTGTACTATGATTGCGTCGAGCGTATCAATCGAGCCGTCGCCGTTAACATCACCGATAAGATATTGAGGCGTATGAGCGACGGTTGTATCCGGAACTGTTGTTTCAAACGGCTCTGAGGTGATAACTGCCGTTGTAGGCTGCGCTTCAGTCGGTTCAGGTTCGGAAGTTGTTATCTCAGTTGTCGTTTCAACAGGCTCTGTTGTGATTTCTGCAGTTGACGGCTGAACAGTTGTTATTGGCTCAGTCGAAGGTTCAACTGTGGTTACTTCTGCCGTTGAAGGAGCTTGTGTTGAAGGCTCTGTAGGAAGAGAAATTAACGTAAGCTTTCCGTATTCGTCCATTTCATATTCAGCGCCGTCAATTATGTACTTGCCCTTATAATCAAAAAAGTTAATTGTGTATTCAACGGTTGCAGGAAGCTTTTGATTGTTAACAAGGTTTTCTATTGTAACCTTATAGCTTTTTCCTTCAAAAGAGCTTGCCTGAGGCGGAGTAAAGCAAATGCTCTTGCCCCAGAAATTGCTTGTCGCGTAACCCTCGCGCTGACCGTCAACATCGTGCATTTCGGTGTTTCTGACAAAAACTTCTCCCGTAGTTAAATCGGTAATCGAAACCACCGGGTTTTTATTGCCTAAATCGAGCTTATCGGTGTTAAAGTAAACCGACCACATAGCTTTGGGATCAATTTCTTCGAGCGGAAATTCGCCCGGAGCAGGCCATGCGTAAGCGGCTTCGTTGTTGTTAACCTCGATAATTGTGCCGCTCTCGTTAGGATTTGATTGAGCGTACTCGTAATACTGGAGCAATACTCTGTCTGCGTAGCCGTAAGTAAGCTTATCGCCGCCGCGCTGTAAAAAGGTGTTTCTGTGACCGGGGGTGTTATAGCCCTGATGGTAACCGCCGCTGTTTATTTCGTAATTTGATGCGTTATTAAGGTCGTTGTTAAGTCCGCGTATTGCTTTGATTTGCTCTCTAAGAGTTGAGCCGTAGCCGTAGGAGATATTTCCTCCGCATACGGAATACGCATCGTTATAAAAATCTTCGTCCATATCGGTCGGACGCGGAGGTGTGTGTCCGGTTATATTATGCCTTGTCCAAACAGTATTTAAGAGCACGGCGCCCTTTCCTGCGGTAACAGCGGTGGAATCTCCGCCGTAGGTGTATTCGCTCAGACCGCAGAGATATCTGAGATAATTGGAAAAGTCAATTAGATTTGACTGAACATCGCTTTTAATCAGCGTTCCCTCAAAGGGAGGATTTAATGAGCCTTCATCGAAAAGAGAATACTGACTTAAATCCGCGTTGTTAAGCGCGTTACTGTACCTAACAGCCATTTCGGTTTTGGTGCGTCCTCTGTAGACAGCTTCATTATTTAGATTAATTACCTTTGCATCTATCTTAATAAAATCGGAAACTTCAAAAATTTCCAAGTAATAATCATTTCCGTTTTTTTCTACACAAAGAACGCTTGAGCCGTTTGTACAAAGCATATACGGCAAATAAGCGGTATTTACGGAAGATACATACTCAAAGGTGCTTGAATCGTAAGCCGATAATTTATCAGAACCGTCAGCACCAATAACAAGCTTTGAATTGCTCACGAACGCGGTTAACGAGCCCGAGCTCTGTGTATAAGCGTTTCGGTTAAACGAGAGCTTTTTAGTAAAGGTGCTGTCGTCTGAAACAGAATAAACATCTCCGGAATTTACAGCCGCAAGATTACTATCTGAAAATTCTAAAGGGTTAACCCGGTTGTATGCCGAATTATTTACGTTGTTTATTATTTTAGTATTTTGAGTGAACGCGGACTCGGAAAGCTTGGCATATTTTAAACCATTGGCGGTTCTATAATACACCTTATTGCCTGTTGCACCATAGAAATCGTAGATTTTTTCATTCAATTTGAAGAATTTATAGCTTTGGTAGGAATTAGTACTATCGTAGTTATAAAGGTAAAAGACAAAATCACCGCCGCCGTTAACAAGGCTTACCAATACATCTCCGTTTTCAAACGCCATAAGTTTACTGCAGTCAAAATTAAGAGTGTTTGTAAAGTTTTTCAAAGAAGATGTATTAAGAATATTGAGGTAGCTTTTTTCGCTGTCCTTATACAAGGAATATATTTTATCACCGACAATCATAGCGTCAAGAAATGTAAGCGTAGAATCAGGCGCAACCTGCGCGTAGTCGTACAGCTCGTATCCGCCGGAATAATCGGTATTATTTAAGTACAGCTTTGTTCCCTTTAAGACGAATAATCTGCTGTTGGAAAAATCCGCGCACACGTAGTCGCCCATATATTCAACTTTAACTGCTATTGCTGCGTTAACCGTCAAAACTGACGGTGCAAAAGAGCACAACAGCAAACAAAGGGTTAATAAAAGCGACAATATCCGCTTAGAAATCCTTGTTTTCATTAAATACACTCCTTAAATTTCAAATAATACAGGTTTGTGATTTTCAAAAATTGTAAAATGATTAAAGCCTGCCTGCTTTGCGATTTCAAGACCTTCTTTAATTCCCTTACCTACCATATCCGCCGTGTGGGCGTCCGAACCGACGGTTATATACCTTCCGCCGAGTTCAAAAAACCTTTTTACAAGCGGCAATTCGGGAAGTGTAACTCCCATAGGCTTGAACAATCCCGATACGTTGATTTCAAGGGCTTTATTATTTGAAATAAGGATTGAAAAAATTTTATCAATCTTACCTTGAAAAATCCTTAAATCGGGAAATTTATTTTTCCGTTCAAAATAATATCTTAACGGATAAGTCAAATGCGCAAGGCTGTCAAAGTGCTCAAACGCGGCGGTTTCGATTAATTCATCAAAATATTCATCCAAGACTGTATTAATATCAACCTTGTCAAAGTCCATATAGTAAAAATCATCTCTGCCGCGAAGGTTGTGAACAGAAGCGAGAATAAAGTCAAAATCGCCGTAGGCAAGGGCTTTTTTTGTCTGTTCGGGATCGTGCATTGGTTCACCGAGCTCTAATCCGCGGAGGATTTTAAGCCTGCCGGAGTATTTATCGATTGCTTTTGCAGTGTCGGAAATTGACTTTGGTATCTGCCTGTCAAAGCTGCCGAACTCGCAGTTTTCGCCCATATTTATAAACTCAGCCTCGCAGTGGTCGGTGATTGCGATTATATCAAGCCCCATATTAAGGGCTGAATCGCAAATCTGCTCAACCGTACTCTCGGCGTCGAACGAATTATCAGAATGAATATGTAAATCACATAACATAACCCATAAACCTCCAAAATGTATTATAGCATAGTGTACAAAGTTTTTCAACATTCAATATTGCTTTTATATGTTGACAAATTGAAAAAACTCCTTTGAAATTACAAAGGAGCTTAAATTTTTTACTATTTCAAATCTTTTAACACCTTATCTGCGGCAAGCATTACGCCTAATTTGCCGGAATGAAAATTCAGTCCTCCCTGCATCCATACCGCGTAAGGCTCGCGCAAGGGCGCGTCGGCGGAAAGCTCGATTGATGAGCCGAGGGTAAACGCTCCTGCCGCCATAATAACCTGACTTTCGTAACCGGGCATATCGGAAGGTACGGGCTGAACAAAGCTGTCAACAGCAGAGCCGCTCTGAATTCCGCCGCAAAAGCTGATTAGCTTTTGCTCGTCCCCAAGCATAATAAGCTGAATGATGTCTCCCCTGTCGTCGTTGTATTTCGGTGTAGTCTCAAAACCGAGAATTTCAAACAATGCTGAGGCAAATACTGCGGTTTTAAGCGCCTCGCCTGCGGCATGGGGAGCGTTGTAAGCGCCGAGGAAAAGCTCGCGGTTAACGCCGAGCGTAGCGCCGATTTCCTTACCTGTTCCCGGAGTTGTCAGGCGGTAGGCGCACATCTCGACAAGCTCTTTCTTGCCGGCTATATAGCCGCCTGTCGGAGATATTCCACCGCCGGGGTTCTTGATAAGCGAGCCTGCCATTACGTCAACGCCGATAGAAAGTGGCTCAACCCTTTCGATAAACTCGCCGTAGCAGTTATCGAGCATAATAATTGACTTGGGCGACACGCTTTTTGATATATCGCAAATCTTCTTTATTTCTCTCCAAGTCAGCGTAGGACGTAGGCTGTAACCCCTTGAACGCTGGATATAAACCATCTTAGGCTGTTTTTCAGCGATGTACCTTTTAACAGCCACATAGTCAACCGTTCCGTCGGGCAGAAGGTCAGTAATTTCAAAATTAATATTAAAGTCCTTAAGCGAACCGGGATAATGGCCCTCAATTCCGATAGCAGAGCGGATTGTATCGTACGGCATACCTGTCACGCAAAGCGCGGTATCGTCCGGTCTGAGAATACCGAAAAGCGCGACTGTCAGCGCGTGAGTACCGCTGACAAAATTATGACGGACAAGCGCGTCCTCGGCGTCAAAAGCGTAAGCGTACACCCTGTCGAGCGCGTCACGTCCGAAATCGTCATAGCCGTAGCCGGTTGAGGAATTAAAATAGCTCTCCCTCACGCCTGCGTTTTGAAACGCCTTTATCATTTTAATCTGATTATATTCCTGGATTTCGTCAATTTCCTTTAGCTTATCCGCGCAAAGCTCCATCGCTTTTTCGGACGCCTGAAGGATTTTTTCGTCTATATCAAAAAATTTCAAATTCTCACCTTACAAAATAGTATTCGCGCCATACGCCGTATTCCTCAAATCCGAGGTTCTTATAAAAATCAACATTGGCGTTTTGCGCTCTGTGAAGATAAACGGCTTTATTTTCGGCAATAAGCAAATTTGTTATATATTTAATCAGCGCCGAACCAAAGCCCCTTCTGCGGTAATCGGGATCGCACGAAACAGCGCCTAAAACCGCGCCTGTACCGCTTTCGGCAACCGTCATAGCCGAAGCGACGCAAATTCCGTCCTCCTCAATGCCGACAAGTCGTGCGGTGTTGTGGCGGAGCTTGTGATTTACGTCAACATAAAAATCGTCAAACGGCGGAGGAGTGAAATTTTCATCCGCAGATTTTACTATCATATCATATACAGCTTTGATGTCGGGCTCTGAAAAGATGAGTTCGTTTTCTTCATCTTCAAACGAGGTCGTTCTGACGAGGACAGTTCCCGAGATAGTCTTACAACCGTTTAATTCGAGCTGATATTTTCCGTCGCAAATAACCGCCGAAGCCCCTGCTACACGCATAAATGACGATACCTCGTCAATATCACTTTGCTCTGTCAAAAATAAAATAAAATTTGAACCGTTGCGTGCGATTGCGCCTGTGTATTCTTCGTCATCATTTTGCAACAGCCAGTAATCGACAAATACAAGGTCGGGGCTGTAGCTGTTGTAAAGCGAAATTATACGGCAGGCAAACGGATCTGTCGGTGAAATACCGTTTACTATATTTATAAAATTGTCAGCTTCTAAGGCTGAAATAATCATTTAATACACCTGTTATTCAAAAATTTGCGTGCAAAGGTCTCGCACCAAGGTCAAAATGCTCTCGCAGTCAGCTTTGTTTGCGGTACAATTTGGAGCGTGAAGGTATCTGCATGCGAGTGATACCGCCAAGGTGCGTACTCCTCCCCTGCTCTTGTGGATTTCTCCCGAGTCGTTTCCGCCTGCGACAGCGCGCTTGTACTGAGCGTTTACTCCGAGCTTTTCGGCGCGTTCGAATGCGAGCTTCACAAGCTCTTTATCGTAGATTGTGCGCCTGTCCATAAATGAGATAACAGCGCCTTTTCCGAGATTACAAACCTGTTTTGAGCTGTCTACCTCGGGAATATCGGCGGCGGTTGTGGTCTCAACAACAATCGCGTAATCGGGGTTTACGGTATATGCGGCTACCTTTGCGCCGCGCAGTCCGACTTCCTCCTGAACCACAAATGTAAAGTAAGAGTCGTAATCGAGCTCGCTTTTAATAAGCTCAATCAGCACAAGACAGCCGAAACGATCGTCAATCGCCTTTGAGGTAATCGTATAATCGTTCTCGGTAAACTTTGAGTCAAAAGTTATGCTGTCGCCGTAATTTACATATTTCTCGGCTTCTTCTCTGCTGTCTGCGCCGATATCAATGTACATATCGCTTATCTCCGGGATGGCTTCTCTCTCGTCACCCTTCGTGAGATGAACCGGCTTAATACCGATTACTCCCGATAAGGCATTTTTGCCTATATTCACGCGCTTGCCCGGTAAAATTCTGCGGTCAAGTCCGCCAACCTCGTCAAATTTGACAAAGCCGTCGGATGTTATATCCGTCACCATCAAGCCTACCTCGTCCATATGAGCAGAGAGCATAAGCTTTTTCGGTGCAGGTTTTTTGCCTTTTTTGAAAGCTATAAGATTACCGAGGTTGTCGATTTTTATATCGTCGGCGCAGTCCTTTATTTCAGACAGAATAATATTCCTGACGCTGTTTTCATCACCCGAAACCGAACGCGCTGAGCAGAGCTTTTTTAGAAGTTCATAATCAATCATCAAAAGCACCTCCGCTCATGATATATTCATAAATCAACTCGGCTGTCGCCTTGACGTCAGACAGGCTGATAACCTCAGACTGAGTATGCATATAGCGCTCGGGGATTGAAACGAGAGCGGTTTTAACTCCGCTTTTGCTGACCGAGATATGGTCGGCATTTGTGCCTGTTGAACCTGAGAGCGGTTCAAGCTGATACGGAATGTTTTTCTTTTTTGCAAGTGAAATAAGCTTGTTTGTCATCGATTTATTGAGTACGGGAGAAATGCCGATCATAGCACCTTTTTGAAGCTCAACGGAGGCGTACTGACCTGAGATATCGGGCTGATTTGCAAAGCTTACGTCAACAATAACCGCTTCATCCGCTTCGGTATTATACGCGCCTGTAACAGCTCCGCTGCCGAAGGTTTCCTCCTGAGCGCTGAGCAAAATCACTACCTTATAATCGCAGGCTTTATCCTTAAGCAAATCCGCAAGGTAAATGAGCGCTGCCGCTCCGCACCTGTTGTCGAGCGCAGGTGAAGTGATTTTATCGCCCAAGAGTTCCTTTGGCTCTGAAACAAAGGTCAGCTTATCGCCTATATTAATATGCTTTTTCAGCTCGTCGCCGGGCATAGCGAAGTCTACCCATGTTTTGGAAATCAGCGTTGCCTTGTCCTCACTGCTGTTTATCAGGTGAGGCGGCATACAGCAGACCGTGCCGCGCAGTCCTTTTTCCGAAACAAGAACGGTGTCCTGCAAAACACGAACATCAATTCCGCCGCATTTATCGACCTTTGCAAAGCCGTCGTCAGTAATATCGGTGACAATCAGCCCTATACGGTCGAGATGAGCGTCGAGCAGGATTGTTTTATACCCACGCAAATTGCCTGTCACGGCGTAAAGATTGCCGTTGTAGTCGGCCGTTACCTCTGCAATATCACTTAAATATTTTCCGGCTACATCAAACGCAGATTCCTCGCTGCCCGATACGCCGTAAGCCGAGCACAAATCAAAAATCAGTTGCTTAATATCCATAAAGTCTTACTTTAAGCCGTTAACAATTGACTTAAAGTGGTTACCTCTTTCTTCAAAATTCTTGTAAAGACCGAAGCTTGCGCTCGCAGGAGAAAGCGAAACAATATCGCCCTTGACAGCATATTTCTTTGCCTCGGCAACAGCCTCTTCCATATTTGTAACGGTTATAATCTTGATTGCATTTTCGTCGTAGTTAGCGGCATTTTTAACAGCCGCTTCAATCTTCGGAGCGGTGTCACCGAGCAACACAAGAACCTTGACTTTGTTGTTAATTACAGGGCCGAGCGGCTCATAAGGAATGTGCTTGTCGTAGCCGCCTGCGATGATAATAATTTTCTCATCATAGAGCGAGAGCGTACCGAGAGCGGTTCTTGTGGGGCTTGAAGCGATGGAATCGTTGTAGTACTTAACTCCGTCAAGCTCGCGGACAAACTCCGCTCTGTGGGCAACTCCGCCGAAGGTTTTTGCAACGCTCTTGATAGTCTCCGCGCTGACAAGTCCCCAAACTGCCGAGATAGCGGCGAGGTAATTCTCTACATTGTGCATACCGGGAATTTTGATATCGGAGATATCCATAATCTCGGTTTTGTTACCGTAATCGCTGTAGACAATAGTTGTTCCGTCGAGGTATGCGCCGTTGAAAAGCTCCTCTTTTACGCTGAACTTTGCAAGCTGACCGCGGACATCCTTAGAAAAGCTGTTCGCGATTTCGTTGTCGAGGTTAACTACCGCCTTGCCGAATGCGTTTTGATGTAAAATCAAATTCTTCTTCGACTCAATGTATTCGTCCATATCCTTATGCCAGTCGAGGTGATTAGGCGCGAGGTTGGTGACTACCGCGATATCGGGGCTTTTGCGCATTGTGATGAGCTGAAAGCTCGAAAGCTCTACAACTGCGTAATCGTCATCGTTTACGCTCTCAATCTCGGGCAAAAGCGGCTTGCCGATGTTTCCGCCGAGGTGGACGGTCTTGCCCTCCGCTTTTAAGAGTTCCGAGATAATCGTTGTTGTCGTCGTCTTGCCGTCTGAGCCGGTTACGGCGATAATCTTGCACGGACAAAGGTCGAAGAAAACTTCCATTTCAGAGGTCAAGACCTTGCCGTTTTCCTTAAGCGCTAAAAGCTCAGGCTTGTCGGGCTGTGTTCCGGGGCTGCGGAAGATGATATCAGCGTCGATATTCTTTAAGTAATCGTCGCCCAAGAGCAGCTTTGCGCCGTACTGCTTTGCCTTTTCGCCGTTCTCTCCTAATTTTTCAAGCGGCTGACGGTCGCAGGCGATAACCTCTGCTCCCTTATCCGAAAAAAGCTTGATTAAGGGCAGGTTGCTTGTGCCGATGCCGATAAAAGCTACCTTTTTGCCCTTAACGCTGTTAAAAAATCTATCTGTTTGAGTGCTCATAGATATCCCTCATTTACTATTTATTCACATCATAATATTATACATTCTTATAGATAAAATTTCAACCTTAAACGTGATATTGCAATAATATTGAAATATTTTTTATTTAATGTTAAAATATGTACGGTGATATTATGCTTTATGATTTTATTTTGGCTGACAAAAATTCAAAAATGCCGATGTACAGGCAGATTTATATTTCTGTCAGAAATGCGATTGAAAACGGCAATCTAAAAAAGGAAACTAAGCTGCCGTCGGTCAGGAAGTTAAGCGCTGAGCTTAATGTTTCCAAAACTACGGTTTTATCGGCATACGACCAGCTTTGCGCCGAGGGATATATTAAAACCAAGCCTCAGAGCGGTTATTTTGTCGCGGCTGAATTTAAGGATATGCCTAAGCTGCCCGACGAAGCAGATTATAATTCTGAATTAAAAAATAAAATCTACAAGTATGATTTTTCTTCCAAAAGCATTGACGAGAGCATAATCAACCTCACCGAATGGAAAAAGAATATTAAGGACGTAATTAACCGCAACTATCTTCTCACCTCTTACGGTGATGTTCAGGGCGAGGAAGCGCTCAGGCTGGCGCTTCAAAGGTACGCGCTCGGTACGAGGAGCGTTAACTCGCGAGCTGATAATATTGTAGTTGCCGCAGGAACTCAGGCAATTTTATATATTTTATGCTCAATTTTAGGCTGTAACAAAAAAATCGCCGTCGCCAAGGACAGCTTTGTTCAGTCGGAATTTGTATTTAAGAGCTTTGACTACGATATAAATTACTTTGAATGTGACAAATACGGAGCGACAATTAATTCTCTCGAAAAAATAGGCCCCGATATTCTCCTGATTAACCCGAACTTTACCGAGCCCGACGGCGCTAATATGCCCGTTACAAGAAGGCTTGAAATTATTAACGGCGCAAAGGCTAAGAGCGCGCTTATTATTGAGGACGATTACAACGGAGAGTTGAGATACAGCACTCACCCTATGCCGTGCGTGCAAAACTACGACACCGAAAATACAGTATATATCGGCTCGTTTTCTAAGGTGCTTTTGCCGTCGGTCAGAATAAGTTATATGGTTCTTCCCGACAGGCTGATGAAAAAATACAGAGAGATTAAATCTCTCACCAACCAGACAGCTTCGAAAACCGAACAGCTTGCACTTGCAGGGTATATCAACACAGGTAAAATTGACGTTCACCTAAGAAAAGCGCGCCGCGTTTATCTTGAAAAGAGCAAAACAGTTATAAAGAGCGTTGAAAAGCACTTTAAGGGCTGTGAGTTTGTATTTAACGAAACTTCGCTTTATGTTAAAATCAAGCTGAATTTTGACATTGACCGCGAGAAAGTCGAAAAGGATTTTGCCGATAATTCGATTTGCGTAATGCCGACAAAAAAGGGCGAGCTCGGTTTGAGCTTTTCGGGAATTCCAAACGACAAAATTGACGAGGGAATTCGCCTGATAAGCGAGATTATAAACAAAAATAAGCGCTGACATCATACGATGCCGGCGCTTTTTGTGTTATGTACCGAAAACTACGTCCGCTTCCTTAAGTCTGCAATAGTTTTTGTCACCCTCGGGGTAAGTTTCAAAAACACCGCCGACGGTTACGGGTGTGCCTACCGACGGATAGTCGTCGGGAAATTTGTGCTCGCCCTTCCAGCTGAACTCAATTCCGCTTGAACAGCAGGCTGTCGCGTCCTGGATAATGCAGGCGTAGTAATATGTGCCTGTATTGATGTCGGTATAAACGTCAAAAGTACCCTGCATTTTGACGGTCTTTCCGATGTACTTTTCGGGGGTTGATACCATAGCCGCAACCTCAGAATATACCATATTGCTGTTGAGTGCGGTGAGGTCAACCTCAGCTTCATAATCAAGCTCGGGATATTTGATATTTGCCGCAGCTGCGGTGGTTGCAGGTACAGTCACCGAACCAACGGTTGTCGGCTGGTTTTCAGCAGCGCTTGAAAGAATATCAGCTACTCCCTGCCCGTTTGATTTTGAAGTTTTGTTTTCTGCCGAATTACCTGAACATCCTGCTGCTCCGATTGCGATAATCACTGCAAAAACCAAACAAATCAGTTTTTTCATCTTACTTTCTCCCTAATAAACCCAATTAACCAAAATACAAAGAATACTACAATATCAACG